>Ga0209407_1000024_pt1 | contig 214013 bp, 208 predicted proteins | sample AD_JPNHG3_MetaG_FD_184410 | JGI IMG/M metagenome (GOLD analysis project Ga0209407, IMG submission 184410) | Active sludge microbial communities of municipal wastewater-treating anaerobic digesters from Japan - AD_JPNHG3_MetaG (SPAdes) (version 2) | ecosystem: Engineered > Bioreactor >... | reverse complement strand
GCAATATGGGCAAGAAACCTATAGAAACAATTGAGGCTGGCAAATTGATTGAAAAACAACTAGCAAAAGCTGCTTAAAAACGTTGCCGATGAAAGACTGACTGTCCGGCAAGTGGTTGACTTTTACATTTAAAAGGGAGGTGACACAATGATTATTCGTATTATTTTGATTTTAGCCTGCTCAATAAGCGGTTTGTTCATCGCTTACTATTCTTCATCGCCTGATTCTTCATATTTGATTTTTGAAACAATCGGCGGCTTCATTATCGGATTATTGATCGCTTTATTAGTCATCAGAATTGAACGAGACATCAGAAAATTATCCTTAAAAATAATCGCCGGCGGCGTAATCGGCATGGTTATCGGCCTTTTGATTGCGCTGATTCTCGGTTTTGGTTTGAGTCTTGTAAGCCAGATAAGTGAAAACCCTCAAGTTGTTCCCTGGATTTATCTTTTGCTTACCGGAATACTGGGCTATCTGGGCCTGGTTTTAGGATCCAAAAAAGTAGAGGAAATAAACTATCAGGGCGGCGGTTCAAAGGAATCGCCGGATTATCGTATTTTGGACACGAGCGTCATTATTGACGGACGTATTGCCGATATCTGCGACAGCGGCTTCATTGAGGGCAATTTAATTGTTCCGAGATTTGTTTTAAATGAACTGCAGTTTGTCGCCGATTCCTCCGACTCGATGAAACGTTCCCGCGGCAGACGCGGTCTCGATATCCTGAATCACATGCAGAAAAGCTCCAATATCAACATTGAAATAGTAGAACATGATTTTCCCAAGATAAAGGGCGTGGATGGAAAACTCGTGGCCCTGGCCAAAAAGATGAACGCAAAGCTGCTGACCAATGATTACAATCTCAATAAAGTAGCCGAATTGCAGGGCGTGAGGGTTCTAAATATAAATGAGCTTGCCAACGCGATGAAACCGGTTGTTCTGCCCGGAGAGCAGATGAATGTAAAGATTATCCGTGAAGGGAAAGAAGCGGGACAGGGTGTTGGCTATCTTGATGATGGAACAATGATTATTGTCGATGCAGCGCAAAAACTGGTAAATACCAACGTAGATGTCGTCGTTACCAGCGTCTTGCAGACTACGGCGGGACGGATGATCTTCACGGAATTAAAAGAAGTAGCGGATAGGAAAATGCAGCAAAACATTAAATACTCAAACGATGCCGCAAGCTAACTACATTAAATAAATATTAATTGCAATTATCCCGGCAATAGCGTTATAAATCACGAAGTTGCCGGGATTTTTTTGAATAATATTATGAAAGTAACTGCTATCATACCTGCCGGCGGAGCGGGTAAAAGATTCAGCGCCTTGCAGGCCAAACAATATCTGTTGCTTGCAGGCCGACCAATTTTTGCGCACGCGTTGGAAACATTTGAAAAGGCTAAAATCATCAATGAGATTATTCTCATCGTACCGGAAAAAGATTTGCTTTTTTTCAAAGACGGCTATCTGAAAGAATATGGACTAAAAAAAATTAAAGCCATACTGGCGGGAGGCTTGCATCGGCAGGACTCCGTGCTAAACGGATTTAAGGAAACGGCTGCAACTACAGATATAGTTGTCGTCCATGACGCGGTCAGGCCCCTTGTAACGGAACAAATGCTTGATGCGGTCGTTTGCGCCGCGCTAGAAACCGGAGCTGCCGCGGTTGGGGTGAAGGCAAAAGAAACAATTAAAGAAACGGATAAAGATGATTATGTAGTCACAACAAGAAAAAGGGAAGATATCTGGCATGCGCAGACGCCGCAGGCATTTAAGTATGATGTATTAAAAAAAGCTTATGAAAAGGCGAGCAGAGATGGGTTCTACGGAACAGATGAAGCGTCATTGGTGGAGAGAATGGGGCTGAGAGTAAAAATGATTCAAGGCTCATACGAAAATATAAAGATCACCACCGCCGAAGATTTGCTGATTGCGGAGATGTTATTGAAGAAAAACAAAGCGATGATTAGCACGCCGCGTTGCGGGTTTGGTTATGATAGCCACAGGTTAACCTCCGGCAGGAAGCTGATTCTCGGAACGGTTGAGATACCTTCCGCTTATGGACTTGAGGGTCATTCCGACGCGGACGCTCTGCTGCACGCGATTTGCGACGCGCTTCTCGGCGCGGCAGGTCTTCCTGATATCGGTCAGCAATTTCCGGATAAAGACGAAAAGTATAAAAATATATCAAGCGCCATCTTGCTGGAAGAAGTAATAAAAATGATCAGCGCCGCTGATTATCTGGTCGAACATATTGACGCGACCATAGTTATAGAAAAACCAAAAATCGCCCCCTACAGTTCTCAAATGGCGGCAAATATCGCTAATATTATTGGCATACCCAAAGAAAATGTGAGTATTAAAGCAAAGACCAACGAAGGCATGGGTTTTATCGGCAAGGGCGAGGGAATGGCAGTATTCGCAGTAGCTTCGGTGATCAAAAATGGCAGATAATAAACCACGGGTAAGATTTGCGCCTTCTCCGACGGGAGAATTGCACGTGGGAAACGCGCGTACCGCGCTGTTTAACTGGCTGTATGCACGCCATCACGAAGGCGCGTTGATCTTGCGCATCGAAGATACCGACACCGCGAGAAGCGACGTGAGCTATCAGAATAGTCTTTATGAAGATTTAAAATGGCTCGGTTTAGATTGGGATGAAGGGCCGATTAAAGGAGGTTTGTATGGTCCCTACAAACAGAGCGAAAGATTACAGATTTATAACAGGTATTTGATCGATCTGATACAAAAGAATCTTGTTTATCCGTGTTATTGTACCGAGGATGAACTGGAAGAGGAACGGCAGAGGTTAATTTTAAGCAAGCGCATGCCGCGTTATATGGGAAAGTGCCGAAATCTAACGGAAGAGGAACGAAAAGAAAAAAAAAGACTCGGCAGGGAGCATTCATTTCGCTTTAAGATAACGCCGCAAATAATTGAATTTGAAGATGAAATAAGAGGCTTGATGCGCTTTGACAGTGAGGCAATTGGTGATTTCATCATCATGCGCTCAAATGGCATGCCCGCTTATAATTTTGCCGCGGTTATCGATGATCATCTGATGAACATAACGCACGTGATCCGTGGTGAAGATCACCTCTCCAATACCGCATTGCAGCTCATGCTTTATCAGGCCTTTGATTTTACGCCACCGGCTTTCGCCCATCATTCGCTGATCTTCGGCAAGGACCACGCCAAACTGAGCAAGCGCCATGGCGCGGTATCGGTAAAAGAGTTTCGCAGGAAAGGTTTCTTGCCTGAGGCGTTACGTAACTATCTGGGGATTTTGGGTGTTTCATATCCGGGTGCAAAAGAAGTGCTGACCATGGAAGAGATGATAGCGCACTTTTCTTTAACAAAAGTATCGCGTAGCGGGGCTATTTTTGATGAGGATAAACTGCGCTGGCTCAATGCGCTGTATGTAAGAAACAGCGATACATGTAATTTAATGGAAAGAATAAAGCCCTTTATTGATCGGGCTGGTTACGACACAAGTGCTTTAAATAAAGAATCTTTGAAACAGATTATTGATTTGCTGAAAAATGAAATGGTATTGCTTTCGGACATTAGTGAATATTGGGAAATGTTTTATGGAGAAAGAAAAAATATTGTCCGTCGGGCGCGATCACTGCTGGAAAACGCCAATGATGAAATAATCATAAAGTTCTTTATTGATTATCTTAAAAAAAATAATGGCAATGATGAAAAGATTTTTCAGGACGCGTTAAAATATTTAAAAAATAAAACTGGCAAAAAGGGAAAGGAATTGTTTATGCCGCTGCGGATCGCCCTCACGGGAAGGGAAAATGGCCCGGAATTGAACAGAATCTTTGTTCTCCTAGGTAAAGACGAATCGCTAAAGAGACTATGCGACGTTCTGAAATAACGGAAGGAAATAATATTTGAGCATGAAGGATAAAATTATTGCCTTAATGGAAAAAGCGGTTGACAAATGCGTTAAAAAAGGCACGATTTCCACGGGAGACCTTTCCCGGCTGGAAGTTGAAATCCCCGCCAATCCTCAGCACGGTGATTATGCGGCTAACGCCGCATTGATTCTGGCCTCCGTAGCCAAACAAAACCCCAGAAAAATAGCCGAAGCGCTTATTGCGGAGCTCAACGATGAAGAAAAGATATTGGAAAAAATTCAGGTTGCCGGACCGGGATTTATTAATTTTTATGTAAAAGATGAAACCTGGAAGAACACTTTAAAAAAAATTGAAGATGAAGAAAAAGACTACGGTCGATTAAGAATAGGGGAAAACAGAAAAGTCCAGGTCGAATTTGTGAGCGCCAATCCTACCGGCCCCCTCCACATTGGTCACGCCAGAGGCGCGGTTGTCGGGGATGTCATTGCCAATATTTTTAAATGGGCGGGCTACAACGTTACGAAGGAGTATTATATCAATGACGCCGGAAACCAAATGAACAATCTCGGCATGTCCGTATACCTGCGTTACCGGCAGCTGTCAGGCGAGAAAATAAAGTTTCCTGAAAACTGCTATCAGGGAGAATATATAAAAGATATTGCCGCCAGCATTTTTAAAAATGAAGGGGATAAATATCTGCATAATAATGATGAGGAAAATACCATAAGGCATTTCACCGATGTGGCGGGAAGGGAAATTCTGGCGGATATTAAAAAAGATCTTAGTGATTTCGGCGTTTCATTTGACGAATATTTTCATGAAAGTGAATTATACAAAAATGACGGCGTTAAAGAAACTCTGAAGGATTTGGAAAAAGCAGGTTTTGTGTATTCCGATGGAGAAACGCTTTGGTTTAAGACAACGCAATGGGGAGACGAGAAAGACCGGGTAGTGGTGAGAAAAAGCGGCGAGCCGACGTATTTTGCCGCGGATATCGCATATCATCAGAATAAATACGCAAGGGGTTTTGAATACATCATTGATGTTTGGGGCGCTGATCATCACGGATATATTCCGAGAATGTACGCAGGAATTATGGCTTTGGGGCATAAAAAAGAAAGTCTTAAAATTGTCCTGGTGCAGCTGGTGAATTTGCTGCGAGCAGGCCAGCCAGTAGCGATGTCCACACGGTCCGGTGAATTTGTGACATTAAGAGAGGTTCTTGATGAGGTGGGAAAAGACGCCGCGCGTTACAATTTTTTGATGCGTCGTTCCGACAGCCACCTGGATTTTGATATGGAAATAGCCAAAAAGCAGTCTAATGAAAATCCGGTTTATTATGTGCAGTATGCCCACGCGCGGATCTGCTCGATAATAAAAATGGCGCAGGAAAAAAACATTAGAGTGCCGAATTTCAAAGAAATTGACCTTTCGCTGCTCAAAGAACAGGAAGAAATGCAGATGATTAAGATGATGGCGCGTTTTCCTGAATTCTTGGAGGGGGCTGTCCGTGCGATTGAACCGCACCGGTTAACCTTTTATTTAAATGAACTAGCCTCTGTTTTCCATAGTTATTACAATAAAAATAAAGTCATCTCGGACAACGGGCAATTGACCGACGCGAGATTGTTTTTAATTAAAATTATCAAGATAGTTTTGGGAAACGCCCTGACTTTGCTTGGTGTAGGGGCACCGGAAAAGATGTAAAGATAACCGGCATGATAAATGGCTGCTAAAAACATCAAAAATTTCGAATTAAAATTGCGCAAAACAGGCTTAACGGTGCTAGTTGCAGGTATGACCATGCTCTTATGCGGCGCATTTATACTGGGAGTTGAAGTGGGCAAGGGACTTGATGCCTATCCGGAAAAAATAGCTTCATTGCCGAAGAAAATATTTACAATAATATCAAAACCGTCGAAAATTGATCCTGTTCAGGATATAAAAGACCAAGAGAAAGATATCGAGGAAGTTTTCCCAGCAGACGGCGTTAAATATAAAGAGGATAAAATCATCAGCGAAGAGCTGCAGTCCGCAGAAAAAAAAGAAAACCTGGAAAACAGCGATAAACCAGCAAGTTTGGATACTGATGAAAAAAACGAAAAGCAAAACCCTGTAGCTGTGGTCAAGACAAAAGAAGCCCAAGTAAATAAAAATGCAATGAATAAATACATAGTCCATGCCGCTTCTTATCAGCAAAAAGAAAAAGCGTATCTTTTGAATAAAAAGATAGCCGGCTTGGGTTACGAGTCAAAAGTTATTCCAATTCAGATTAAAAACAAGGGAACATGGTATCGTGTAATCGTGCCTGGCTTTGGAAGCAAAGAAAAAGCGAATAATGCCGCGCAGAGGATATCGGCTAAAACAGGCGCCGATTGCCTGGTGCGCGCCGCAGATACATCAAATAGATAGGCAAAATAAGTTATGTTTGAAAATCTTACAGATAAGCTAAATGAAATATTTAAGAAATTGAAAGGTCGCGGTCTGCTAAATGAAGAAGACGTTAATGGAGCATTAAAAGAAATTCGTTTGGCTCTTCTCGAGGCGGATGTAAATTTCAAGGTTGTCAAGGAATTTACTGAAGATATTCGCACGCGGGCCCTAGGGAAGGAAGTACTGGAAAGCATCACTCCCGGTCAGCAGGTAGTAAAAATTGTTCATGAGCGTTTAATAGATTTATTGGGAAAGAGTAGTGCGAACATCAGATTTGGATCGCGCATACCCGCCGTCATTATGCTCGTGGGACTTCAGGGATGCGGAAAAACCACCACCGCCGTAAAACTGGCCCGATTACTGTCGAAAGATAAACGGATTATGCTTGTTTCTGCCGATGTTTACCGTCCGGCGGCCGTTGAACAATTACAGGTTTTCAGCGCAAAAATTGATGTCGGCTTTTTTCGGGATGATCAGGAGCGTGACCCCGGTAATATTTGCCGGAAGGCCATTGATGCAGCAAAAAAGGATGGTTATGAAGTAGTTATTATTGATACCGCCGGAAGACTGCATATCGACAAAGAAATGATGGATGAATTATGCATGATCAAAAACATTGTTGGACCTACGGAAATACTTTATGTGGCAGACGCGATGACCGGACAGGACGCCGTAAACGTGGGAATAAAATTTAATGAGTTGGTCGGCGTTGACGGCGTTATCATGACCAAAATGGATGGTGACGCGCGCGGCGGTGCGGCGTTATCACTCAAGGCAGTCATGGGTAAACCGATAAAATTTATCGGCATGGGTGAGAAAATCGAAGCGCTGGAAGTGTTCCATCCGGACAGGCTGGCCACGCGCATTCTGGGTATGGGTGATGTTCTTTCTCTCGTTGAAAAAGCACAAGAGTCGTTTGATAAAAAAGAAACCATAAAGCTGCAGAAGAAAATTAAGAAAAATGAATTCACTCTGGAAGATTTTCGAGATCAGCTCAGGCAAATAAAAAAAATGGGTTCGCTGGGCGATATTATGGGCATGATTCCCGGCATGAACAAAATCAAAAACCTGGCCAACGCCGCTCCTGATGAAAAAGAGCTTATCAAAACAGCAGCTATTATCGATTCAATGACCAAAAAAGAGAGGCTTAATCATCTGATAATTGACGGGCGCCGGCGTAAGCGAATAGCCCTGGGCAGCGGCACTACTGTGCAGGATGTAAATAGGCTTTTGAAAAATTACGCGGAAATAAAGAAGATGCTGGGCAGGTTTTCACAGAAGGGATCAATGAAATCTTTAATGAGGAATTTCCCCTTTTAAAATGAATAAATCTGTGCTAGATGTAAGACAAACATTTAATATTATTAAATAAGGAGGTATAATTCAAACTACATGGCGGTTAAGATTCGACTAACTCGTATGGGTGCAAAAAGCAAACCTTTTTACCGGATAGTAGCGGCGGATACTGATTATCCCCGCGACGGCAGATTCCTAGAAATATTGGGAAATTACGATCCCAAAAAGAATCCGGCGCAAATAACCATAAAAGAAGACCGTGTGCGCGACTGGTTGGCCAAAGGAGCGAAAGCTACCCTTACGGTGGCTAATTTGCTTAAAACAAAAGGCATTCAGGCGGCAGTAAAGTAAAATTTATAGCTTATCAGATTTGATGCTTAACGATAATTTTTATTAAACATCGCCAAAACATAAGAGGAAGAAGCGCCCCCAAGAATTAACAACAATCACTGGAGGTTATGACGATGAAAGAGCTGATTAAGTTTATATCACAATCATTGGTTGACAATCCGGACAAAGTTGAAGTTACTGAAGTTATCGGCGAGCAGACATCAGTGATCGAACTGCGCGTGGCCAAGGAAGATTTAGGAAAGGTTATCGGCAAGCAGGGCAGGACAGCCAAGGCGATAAGAACCATTTTAAGCGCTGCCTCCGCCAAGCTTAACAAGCGATCTGTTTTGGAAATAATCGAATAAAGGGAGATGGCTTTCTTTGAGCTGGGAAAGGTCATAAAAACCCGTGGCTTGCGAGGATGTTTAAAAGTTATTTCTTACGCCGAGCATATCGGTATTTTTGCGGGATTCAAACATGTTTATCTGCAAGATAAAGCCGGTGTAAAGATTAAATACAAAGTAAAAAAAATCGACCTATCCGGTAAATTTCTTTTCATCGAACTGCAAGGAATAGACAATAAAGAAAAAGCCCAATCTTTATTGGGTTCTCAGGTTTTCGTGCCTGAGAAATTTTTTCCGCAACTACCGGAAAATGAATATTACTGGCGAGACATTATCGGCCTGCAGGTTTATTCGGAGGAAGAAGAGCATCTGGGAAAAATTGAAGCGATATTTTCCACGGGAAGTAATGATGTTTATGTTTGCAAGAAAGGTAAAAGCGAGATTTTGCTTCCTTCCGTTATGGATGTAATTAAAAGCGTTAATTTGAAGCAAGGCATTATGGTTGTAAAGAAGCCGCAAGGATTTTAAACAGTGTTGAGATTTGATGTTCTTTCCATTTTCCCGGCGATGTTTGCTTCTCCCCTGGATTACAGCGTGTTGAAAAAAGCGCGTGATAAAGGTTTAATTGAAATAAAACTTCACAATATTAGAGATTGGGCGCGAGATAAGCATAAAATGACGGATGACGAGCCCTATGGCAGCGGGTGCGGCATGGTGATGAAAGTCGAACCCGTGGAAAGAGCGCTCGTCGAAATTAAAAATCCGGACATGAAGCCTGTTGTAATACTGATGACTCCCCAGGGCGAAAGTTTTCGGCAAGAAACCGCCGCCCAAATGGCAAAAGAAAAGCAGATAGTTTTAATTTGTGGCCGTTATGAAGGTGTGGACGAGAGAATCAGGCAACACCTGATTGATAAAGAGATCTCCATTGGTGACTACATATTAACCGGAGGAGAATTGGCGGCTCTTGTATTCATCGATGCGGTGTCTCGTTTGGTGCCCGGCGTCTTGGGTAACGCCCGATCAATTGAGGGAGAATCATTCGCACACGGGCTTCTGGAATACCCGCAATACACACGTCCGGCTGACTATAAGGGATGGAGTGTCCCCGAGGTGCTCCTTTCGGGTAATCATGCACAGATTGAACAATGGCGTAAGATGCAGTCCTTGAAAAGAACATATGAAAGAAGGCCCGATTTGCTGAAAAAAGCTGAGCTGACTGACGAAGAGAAAAAAATTATTAAAAAAATAGAGGGAGAAGATATTTAATGCCTTGATTTTGTACGCTATTTAATATAGGAAATCACGGCTTATGTTGTACATAGCTCTTTTGCATTATCCGGTAAAAAACAAAGCCGGCGAGATTGTCACGACCTCGGTTGTGAATATGGACTTTCATGACATCGCCAGGGCGGCAAAAACTTACGGTGTTCAGGCTTTCTTTATCGTCAACCCGTTGGAAGCGCAAAAAAAATTGGCCAGCGAAATACTAAGACACTGGCAGGAAGGTTACGGCTCATTATTCAATCAAAAGCGCAAAGACGCGCTCACGCTGGTGCGCCTCCAGGATAAACTTTGCGATGTCGTTGAGGAGATAATCAATGAAACGGGAAAAAAACCAAAGACAGTTGCCACGGGCGCTTCTTTAGCCGGCAGAAATTTAAAGCATTCTGAGCTGAAAAAAAAGTTGAAAAATGACAAGTTGCCTTATTTGCTGATTTTTGGTACAGATTCAGGTCTTGCTCCGGAAATAATAGAGGAAGCGGATTTTATTCTGGAACCGATTGAAGGTGTTGAAGGATATAATCACCTTGCCGTACGGTCGGCAGCCGCGGTTATACTGGATAGGATTACAAGAGATTAAATAATAAATGGATATATTGACAATAGACAGCAAGGGGGAAAGAAAAGATGAACATTCTTGAAATGGTTGAAAAAGAACAAATGAGAGCAGATATTCCCAGCTTTAAAGCTGGTGACACGATAAAAGTATACGTGCGCATCATTGAAGGCCAGAAGCAGCGTATTCAGGCTTTTGAAGGAGTGGTTATCCGCAAACGCCGTGGTGACAGCCGAGCGAGTTTTACCGTGCGAAAAGTATCTTACGGCGTAGGTGTGGAAAGAACATTTCCCATGCATTCACCGGTCATTGACCGTATCGAAGTCGTAAGCAGAGGTAAAGTCAGGCGCTCAAGGCTTTATTATCTGAGAAGCTTAAGGGGCAAAAAAGCAAGAATCAAAGAAACGGCAGGCGGAAACTAAGCGGGAACAGCGCTTATTGCGGCGAAATTTTTTACTGCTATTAATTAGCCTTAACATCAGTACTTTTCCATGGACGCATTTGAAAAAATTGCCCGCATGGGAGGCTTCAAGTATATCGCCGGAATAGACGAAGCCGGGCGGGGGCCGCTGGCCGGGCCGGTTGTCGCCGCCGCTGTTATATTTCCTACCGGTTACAGCAACAAACACATTGATGATTCCAAAAAAATAAGCGCGGCTAAAAGAGCAGAAGCATACGAAATGATCAAAAATGACGCTTTGGCTGTCGGCTTGGGTATTGTCGAAGCGGCAATAATCGACAGGGTAAATATCCTGCAGGCCACATTCATAGCCATGCGCGATGCTGTCTACGATCTGTCCCTGTGTCCCGATTATCTTTTAATCGACGGTCCGCATCAACTGGCGCTGGACATACCGCAAAAGGCTCTGATTAAAGGTGATGCGCAAAGCGTGTCCATTGCCGCGGCGTCTATTGTCGCCAAAGTCACTCGTGACCGGATAATGGAAATTTATCACCGTCAGTATCCGCATTACAATTTCTTGCAGAATAAAGGTTATGGTACGGCCGGGCATCGCCGCGCCATTGAAATCTATGGCATGTGTAAAATTCACCGGATGTCTTTTCAGAAAAAAAAGAACAATAATCAGACTGAATTAAGCTTGTTTTATGCGGAAAAATAGTGATAAATATTACCTAATATGAACTGCCGTTATTTTCTTGTTATAAGATATTCGGGTTGTTAAATGTCTTTATTGCGCAGATGTTTTGAGTGCAACGGTTTGAAATATAACAGCCACGGTAAACCATGTCCGGCATGCGGCGGCACGGGATTTATTAGCATTATTACGAGAGAAGAAAATCTGGAAAAACGTACAGACCGGCGTAAGGGTGAAAGAAGAAAAAGAGAAAGAAGAACAGCCGATAGAAGACAAAATTCACGCCGTTTTGACGAAAAACCGTAATTTAGGCTGTAAATACAGCCATGTTTTAGAAAAAAAATTAAAGAACTTTCCCTATATTCTGAAATGAAAAAAAAGACAGGAAAGGAAGGAGAAAATATCGCCGCAAAATATTTAATAAAGCAGGGGTACCGTATCAAGGAATTAAATTACCGCTGCCCAGCGGGCGAGGTGGACATTATAGCTTCCGATAAGAAAACACTTGTTTTCGTCGAGGTAAAAACAAGATATTCTCATGCGTTTGGTTTCCCTGAAGAAGCGGTAGGTTCAAAGAAACAAAAAAAACTTTCCCAGCTGGCATTATGGTACATGCAGCAAAAAAAAATGTTTCATACCGGAGCTCGGTTTGATGTTGTCGCGGTAACCTTTCTTCCACAGGGCAACGAAGTAAGATTGATCAAAAACGCCTTTGATTTCATCGAAGGTTAAAATTACTTGCTTTGCGTCATTTTAAGATGACTCATGGCAGGTTTCCCGATAGGATAGACATTAAACCCAATTTCAAAGCACTTTTTATGATTGCAAATATTGCGGCCGTCAAAAAGGAAAGCCGGCTTGAGCATCGATTTGTAGATTTTACGGTAATCAAGCCTGCGGTATATATCCCAATCGGTAAGAATGGCCAGTGCGTGACATCCGGAGGCGGCCTTGTAGGGATCTTCTTCGTATTTTAAATTTTCACTGATATCAGCAAGATCGAGAGCGGCGTTTTGCAGAGCTTTCGGATCCGATATCGTCACGATAGCCTGTTCAGCCAATAATTTTCGCGTAACATAAATGGCGGGACTTTCTCTCGTATCACCGGTATTGGCCTTGAAGGCGAATCCCAGAATGCAAATTTTTTTCCCCGCTAAAGTATTGAACATACTGGACAAAATGTTAGCGGTGAATCTTTCCTGCTGGTATTCATTCATTCTAACCACATTTTCCCAGTAATTGGCCACTTCTGGCAATCCATAATATTCACATAAATAGGCCAGATGGAGTATATCCTTCTTAAAGCAGGAACCGCCAAAACCGATTCCCGCCTGCAGAAACTTGCTTCCCACGCGGCTATCCATGCCGACAGCCTTGGCTACTTCCGAAATATCCGCTTCCGTTCTTTCGCACAGCGCGGAGATGGTATTGATTGAAGAGACGCGCTGCGCCAAAAAGGCATTGGCGACAAGTTTGGAAAGTTCGGAACTCCAGATGTTCGTGGTGATAATATTCTCTCTGGGAACCCAGCGGGCGTAAATATTTACCAGTTCCTGACGCGCCTTACGTCCGCTCGGTGTTTCATGCGAACCGATTAGCACGCGGTCTGGATATTCAAGGTCTCTGATTGCCGTGCCCTCAGCGAGAAATTCCGGATTGGAAAGTACCTCAAATTTAACTTTTCCCCTGGACTGCGAAAGTATTTTTTCCATGGCGTCTGCTGTTTTTACCGGCAGGGTGCTTTTTTCGATGACTATTTTCGACGTGGTGGAATTTTCCAGGATTTGCCGGGCGGTCTTTTCCCAGTATTGCAGATCGGGAGCCTTGCCCGCGCCGGCGCCGAAGCTTTTTGTCGGGGTGTGGACACTGACAAATATTATGTCGTTCGCCGCAATTTCTTTTTCAATATTCGTGGAAAAAAACAAATTTTTTCCGCGAGTTTTTTTAATAATTTTGTTCAATCCTGGCTCGTATACGGGAAGCTCGGTGGAATTCCAAGCGTCTATGCGCTGCGGGTTGATATCCACCACGGTCACGCGGTAATCGGGGCATTTATTGGCGATCACCGCCATCGTTGGACCGCCGACATATCCTGCGCCGATGCAAAGTATCTTTTTCTTAAATTTCACTTAGTGGTAACTCCATAATTAAATATCTACAAGTTTTTCAGAACGCCTCGGAAATATTCAACCGTCTTGAGCAAACCATCATCGAGTTTAACCGCCGGTTTCCAGCCTAGTTTTTCACGGGCAAGTTTTATATCGGGACGACGCTGGGTTGGGTCATCCATCGGCAGGGGCTGAAAAGTTATTGCAGATTTACTTTTGGTCATAGCAATGATTTTCTGCGCCAATTCTAAAATAGAAAATTCGTCAGGATTGCCGAGATTAACCGGTCCGAAAAAATCATCCGGTGTATTCATCATCCGAATCAGACCGTCCACCATATCGTCGACATAGCAAAAGGACCTCGTTTGGCTGCCATTACCGTAGACGGTTATATCCTTTCCCTGGAGAGCTTGGATAATGAAATTGCTGACCACGCGTCCATCCTTGAGGGCCATACGAGGACCGTAAGTATTAAAAATTCGTGCGATTTTGGCATTGACGTTATTTTGACGGCGATAATCCATCATCAGGCATTCGGCGGCGCGTTTTCCTTCATCATAACAACTGCGAATGCCGATGGGGTTGACTCGTCCCCAGTAAGTTTCTTTTTGCGGATGCTCTTGGGGATCGCCATAAACTTCGGAAGTCGAAGCCTGGAGAATTCTCGCTCTTGCCCGTTTGGCGATACCAAGAACATTGATCACGCCGATGACATTGGTTTTGATTGTTTTGATGGGATTTTGCTGATAATGAACAGGAGAGGCGGGACAGGCCAGGTTATATATTTCGTCAACTTCCAGATAAACCGGATTCACAATATCGTGTCTTATTAATTCAAAATGAGCATTATTAATCAGGTGATTAACGTTATCCCTTGTGCCGGTAAAGAAATTATCCAGACAAACCACATAATTTCCCTCGTTGAGCAGTCTTTCACAAAGGTGAGATCCTAAAAAGCCGGCGCCGCCAGTAACCAGTATTCTTTTGATCATATGATAAGGTTATTCCATGTGGTAATTTGCGCAAATTACTGGTATTAAACTTAATAACGTTTTACTTGTCAATCATAAAAAATCAGTTTTTTAGGAGTATAATGACGCAGGAAAATACAAAGAGCAGAGGAACTCTTTTCATTGTGGCGACGCCCATCGGCAATTTGGAAGATATATCGCTGCGCGCCATCAGAATACTGCAAGAAGCGGATTTGATTGCCGCGGAAGACACCAGGCATACGAGAAAATTGCTTTCTTTTTATGACATAAAAACAACTCTCACCAGTGTCCACGGGCATAACGAAAAAGAAAAAAGCGCCTTTGTGATAAGCAAGATTAAGGAAGGTAAAAATATCGCGTATGTTACTGACGCCGGCACGCCTTGTATCTCTGATCCCGGATATTTCCTGATTTCTGAAGCGCATAAGGCAGGGGTGAACATTGTTCCGATTCCGGGTTGTTCCGCCGTGACCGCGGCTTTGAGTGCCTGCGGTTTTCCCGTTGATCGTTTTGTTTTTTACGGCTTTTTACCGGCGCGGGGAGCCAAAAGAAAAAAACAATTGGACTTGCTCAAAAATGAGGACAAAGTGATCGTATTTTATGAATCTCCGGTAAGGCTTTTGGACTTGCTCAATGATTTGCTCGATGTTTTTGGTGATCGGGAGATGCTCCTCGCGAGAGAAATCACTAAAAAATTTGAAGAGATAAAAAGAGGCAAAGTATCTGAATTCATCAGGCAAAAGAAACAGGAAAAAATTAAAGGTGAAATAACACTGGTTGTCAATGTCCGAAGTCTTGTTCAGCAAAACTTGTCCGATGAAGAAATTATGGACAAACTTATAAATATTGGGAGAAAAAACGGAATATCCTTGCGCGATGCCGTGCAAAGAATTTCTCAAGAAGTCGGCCTTCCCAGAAAAAAAGTTTATCAATTGGGAATTGAGTTGGAAAAAAGGCAAAAAAAGCAAAGTGCGGGACTCAAATGATCAATCCCGCACTTTGCATATTTTCATGATTTAAAGGAGTTCAGTTTGGAGATTGCCGTTTCCGCTTCGGCAATAACGCGGTCAATTAATTCCTTAGTTGTCGGGTTATCTGTAATGCCACCACAGCACTGTCCGGCAAAAAGAATGCCTCCTTCCACGTCTCCCTCATTGAGGGCTTTAAGGTGTTTCATATTACCCACGGCCTGACGCGCTAAAACCCACAGAGGGTGTCCTTCTTCGGCACGCAGCATTTCGATAGACGCGCCTAAAAACTTGGCAAAAGAAAGATTCATTAATTTTTTAACAAGCAACGCTCCCTGAAAAGCCTCAATGATCGGGAAGCCTCGTTTCATCATTGCCTCGGCTTCTTTTGTTTTCAACACTCGCCCGTCCATGCCGTCAAACACGTTACTGTAGAGAGTGTCCTGTTCCGTGGCTTCGATGCAGAGCTTCTTGAAATTGTCGTGAACCATGCTTTCCTTGACGATCATGAAACGGCTGCCCATCGAAATTCCGTCCGCGCCCAGAGCCAGTGCCGCGGCCAGTCCGCGGCCATCGTAAAAACCTCCGGCGGCAATCAGCGGAACATTCACCGTAGAGGCCACAATGGGTATGAGCACCATGGAAGTGGCTGCAGCGCCGTGTGCCGCCGCTTCATGTCCGGTTATTACTAACGCATCGCAACCTAACTGTACCGCTTTCGCCGCGTGTTTGGCCACGGCTATCGTCCCGACTACCTTTCCGCCGTAGGAGTGCACATCGTTGACAAACCATGGTTTACCCAAAGAATAGTTGATAATGGGAACTTTTTCTTCAATGGCTACGGCGATGTTTTCTTTTGCGCCCGGACCAATAAGAATCTGATTGATGCCGAAAGGCTTATCAGTCAGATCACGGATTTTCTTGATATTTTCTCTTGTTTCTGTCGGATTGCAGCGGGCGATGGCCAGGATGCCCAGACCGCCCGCGTTGCATACGGCAGAAACCAATTTTGGTTCGGTAATCCAGTTCATTCCCGCAAGCATGATGGGATGTTGTATCCCGAAAAGTTGTGTCATTCTTGTTTTTAACATAATTATCTCCTTGAATAATTAAAACTTTGAGTATGTTACATAGGTTAATATCAAGACGATGTCAAAATTTATTTTCAGAATCTTGATTACGGGAAAATAAAATAGCGCGTAATAAATTAATAGAAAAAAATATCATTCAGAGTTTTTATCTTTTTGGGAATTGTCAAACTGGGCGAGAAGATCCTGCAAGTTTATGTCTTGTTCTTCGAGAATTAAGTATTGCTGTTCCTCATAATCGCCGGCAGTCAGCTTCAGGGCGCTTTCGGATTTGGCTGTATCATCGACGGTGGACATGTAAACAACATCCTGTATTGCATTGGGATCGATAAGGGAGGAAACAAAATCTTTTTCCTTGGAGGATACGGCGCCCATGCCGAAACTTTTGTGCGGATGCACCAACGAGGAAAGTCGATTATCCAGAAATTCTTTTTCATATTGTTTCATGGTAAACATACCATCATTTTTGCTGGTAACCATGATGTTTTCCAGTTGCGTTAATTTGTTTTCGCGTATAGTGCTCTGCACCGATGGTGTTGCCCGCAGAATGGAAAGAACAGGAACGCGAAAATCAAGGCTTTTAATGTATGTCAATTGCTGAACAATGAGCCAGGAGATAGTGGACGCAAACTGATAACGGATCACATCCTGATTTTCACCCGTAACGCAGTTATTAATGCGATAAGCCGCGTCCTCCGCGTCTGAAGCATGCAGCGTGGCAAACACGAGATGGCCGGACTCGGCGGCGTTCAAAGTAAGGCGTATGGTTTCCGGTTCCCTTAATTCGCCGACGAAAATCACATCAGGGCTTTCTCTGAGCACATCCAGCAGTCCCTGACTGAATGATGGCACGTGAACGCCGACTTCCCGCTGCTCAATAAATGATTTTTTCGGCTTGAAACGGTATTCAATCGGGTCTTCGATGGTGATGATATGCGCTGGCCTGGTGCGGTTGATTTCTTCAATGATTGCCGCAATAGTCGTTGATTTTCCTGAGCCGGTGCTGCCGCACAATAAAACGAGTCCGGATTGCAGTTTCGTGATTTGGTTAAGCGAAGGATGTAGATTCAGAGCGGTCAACTCCGGTATCGTTTCCGGCAGCAGGCGGATGGCCATGCTGAGACCCCTCGTGGTGTAAAAAGTATTGACGCGCGCGCGAACCTGATTAAAGGAAAGGGAGAAATCAACCGACCATCTTTTACGCAGAGTCTGCAGCTGGCGTTCACTGAGCATTTCTTTAACCATGTTGTCTATTTCCGTGTGAGACCATCTGATGTTTTTATCGAAGTGAATAACGCCGTCACGGCGGAAGATGAGCGGAAAACCACCCGTAATATGCAGATCGGAAATTCGCTGCTTGATGGCAGCAAAAATCAAATCTTTAAAACGCTGATTCATATAATAAATTCCATACGGAGATAGATTTAAATGCCTATTTTTTATTATATATATTTAAAGCGGAAAAGCGTGTCAAGGAAATAAAGCTATTGAATTATTTGAGGTTATTGATGAAAATATCAAAAAAGCGTTTTTTCTTATTTTAATCGATGCGAAAAATTACTTTTTTCTTGACTTTTTTCGCATATTTGCCTTATATCCGCACTGCAGGAAAGATGAATAAAGATGAAAGACGAAATCCTTTCGCATAATGAGGCAGATTTTTTTTACTTTTTTAGCTTTAAAGGCTCAAGGGTCTGCCTAATAACGTCATGACCGGCAAAAGTGGTTAATTGACCGTGGGCAGATGAATATCAGCCCACGGTTTTTTTTTGCACAAAGTAAAATACTTTTAGGGGGAGGGGAAAATGAGAAAAAACATTATTGTAATTTTTTTGGCTATGGCGGTTGTTCTTTTGCTGATAAGTGGCCAGGTTTGCGCGCAGACGAAAACAATTAAAGTCGGCGCAGCGATAAACCTGACCGGGCCTGCTTCCACCTGGGGGCAGTTTCATGAAAAGGGGCAGCGTGATTATTTTCGTTATGTAAACGAGGTAAAGGGAGGCGTTGCCGGTCACAAAATAGAAATGATCACGGTGGACACTGCTTATAAGGTGCCAGAAGCTGTGGCAGCCGTGCAGAAATTCGCCCTGCAGGACAAAGTGGATATGATCGCTACCTGGAGCGCGGGAGAAGGATTGGCGGCAAAACCCATTATACAAAGATACAAAATACCCACCATCAATTATTCCACCAGCTGGGAAATTTTAGGCAAACCAATCGATTACATGTATTTGCCTTTCGGCAGCTATAAGATGGACTGCCATGCCGTTCTGGAATACATCAAGGCGATACATAGGGGAAAAGAGGCCCCCAAAGTCGGACTTTTAACCTATAATAACGCATACGGCCGCTCGATTCATGAGCCCAGCAAGGAATATGCAGCCCAACTTGGTATCAATATTGTTGCCATTGAAGAATTTCCGCCTAAGATCGTAGATTTAAATACCGAATTGCTGAGATTGCAGAAAGCCGGCGCGGAGTATGTATTCATGCAGATGCTTCCATCGGCGATTATTACCGCCTTCAAAAGCGCGGATCGGATAAATTATAAGCCGCAGTTTTTGGGAACATGGACTTCCACGGATCCTGATTTCTTCAAAATGGGGAAAGGTTTGATTCGCGATCGTTTGGTCATCCAGTTTCCGGGTGGTTTGCCGCAGGATAAAACGGAAGGAACCAAATTGATGAACGATCTGATAAAAAGGTACAAAACGGTAAAAAGCTTCGACGCTTCTTACTGGGAAGGGGTTGTCGTGGGAATGATTATGGAAAGAGCGTTTCTCCGCGCCTACGAGCAGAGCAATGAGATAAATCCTGCGACTATAAACAAGGCGATGGAATCGTTCGACAATGAAGATTTCGGCGGCCTGGTGCCCAACGTGACTTACACACCTGATGATCATGGCGCATCTTTTACGGCGCGCATGGTCAAAGTAAAAGAAAACGGAACGTATCAGCCGTTGACTAATTTTTACGTGCCGGGAAAAGATAAAATTCAATTATTGAAAAAATGATCGATATCAACAGAAAGTAAAAATAAGGATAGTTATGAAAGCTTTCCGGGGCCGGCCGTCAATTATGCATAAAAGGCCGGAAGAAAGCAAGAAGGCCGAATTGGAAATCAGGAACCTTCAACTGACTTTCGGCGGCGTGACAGCGATAAAGAATGTCGACCTTAGTGTGCGCACGGGCGAATTAATGGCGATAATCGGTCCTAATGGGGCAGGTAAAACCTCGTTGCTTAACTGTATTACGGGGTTTTACCGCCCTCAAAGCGGCACGATTTTATTCAACGGAGTGGAGATCACCTCCATGCATACCCATCAGCTTGTGCAGGTCGGCATCGGCAGAACTTTTCAAAACATCGAACTTTTTCCCGGCATGACGGTGCTGGCCAATATGACGCTCGCCCGTCATATTCACTGTCATTACAGCTTTGTTAAATCATGTTTTTTTACACCGCAAGTGGTGCGCGAGGAAATTCGCCATCGGCAGATTCTAGAGGAAATCATTGACTTTCTGGAGATGCAATCTATCCGCAAGCAGGCCGTAGGTTCGCTGCCTTACGGAATGATGAAAAGAGTTGAATTGGGCAGGGCGCTCGCTCTCGAGCCGCGTCTGCTGATCTTAGATGAGCCGTTTGCGGGAATGAATCTTGAAGAAAAAGAAGATATGGTGCGCTTTCTTCTGGAATTGAACGGGCGCTGGGGCATGACGATGATTTTGGTGGAACATGATATGTCCATAGTGATGAATATTGCCCAGCGCATCATGGTTCTGAATTTCGGCGAAAAAATAGGCGAAGGCAGCGCCGAAGAGATAGGCGCCAATCCGGAAGTTATCAAGGCATATTTGGGTGAATCCGATTCGATATAAATTGCAGGCGTAGATAATTTGCAAAGCGAAAATAAACATTCAGAATATTACGGTTTAACCATACCGCAGATACTGGCGCATAATGCTGTTGCCTACGGCGAAACAAAAACCGCTATCCGCGAAAAAGCATATGGCATCTGGCAAAAATTCACCTGGATGGATTACTATCGTTACGTCCGTAATACAGCCGCGGGATTTGGCTCGCTAAGTCTTAAAAGAGGCCAGACGGTATGCCTTATTGTCGATAATCATGCGGAATGGTTATTCTGTGAAATTGCCGCTCACGCGCTTGGCGCGACGACGCTTAATTTATTTACATCCTCAATAGCTGATGAATTGTCCTCTTCGATTAACCGGGTTAACTGCTCAATTGTTGTGGTGCAGGATCAGGAACAGGTGGACAAATTACTTGAGGTCAGGGATAAGCTTACACACATTTACAAAGTTATTTATGTTGATCCTACGGGAATGACTTCTTACGAAAACGAATCATGGTTGATAAGTTACGCAAATCTTTTGAAAGAAGGCGAGAAATTCAACGCTGAACACGACTCTTTTTTTGATGAGGAAATGGCCAAAGGCCGTCCGGAGGATATTGCCGTAATGATTCAGACTTCAGGCACGACCGGGATACCGAAACTCGCCATGCTTTCCCATCGTAATATTACACAAATGGCCAGGCAATGGGTTGATGCGGAGATGATTCAGCCTGAAGATAACTGGATTTCTATGTCTCCTCCGGCGTGGATAGTCGATCAGATGTGGGGCATGGGGGTGGCTCTTTTGGGAGGCATGACGATGAATTTTCCGGAAACGCCTGAAACCGTCAAGGATGATTTTCGCGATATTGGTCCTTCCATGCTGATTACCGCCTCAAGATTTTGGGAAGATTTAGCATCATCGATCAGAGTAAAAATATCCGATTCCGGATGGCTTAAAAAGAAGTTATTTGAACAAGGAGAAATTATCGGTAAAATCATTGTAGGCAAAAAAACAAAAAAAAATAAAATACCGTTATATTTAAGCATATTATATAAAATAATGAATCCTTTAGTTTACCGGCCGTTATTGGATAGAATCGGTTGCGCGCGCTTTCAAAGCGCCTTTACCGGCGGACATCCCATCAGTCCTGATGTCATTCTTTTCTTCCGGGCGATCGGCCTGAATCTGAAGCAATGTTACGGATTAACGGAAGCGGGAGGGATCTTTCAGGTTCAGCCGGATAACGAAGTTAAATTGGAAACTGTCGGCAAGCCTCTTTCGCTGACGGAAGTTAAAATTGCCGAGGACCAGGAAGTATTGGTGCGTTCCGAGGCAAATTTTGTCGGATATTATAACGATTATCAGGCGACACAAAACGCATATGAAAACGGATGGCTGAAAACCGGCGATGCGGGATATATCGACGCGGACGGTCATTTGTTGATTATCGGAAGAAAAGAAGACATTATCCGTAACAAGAGCGGCGAGGCATTCTCGCCCGACTTTATCGAAACAAGGCTGAAATTTAGCCCGTACATAAAAGAAGCTGTTATCTTCGGCGAGAACAGACCTTTCATCACGGCGATGATTAACATCGACATGGGTAATGTCGGCAATTGGGCGGAAGAACGCATGATCCCTTACACGACTTATATGGACCTATCGCAACAAAAAGCGGTGGAGGAATTAATCCTTAAAGAAGTAAGGAAAGTGAACGAGCAGCTTCCCGAAGTGATGAAGCTGAAAAAATTTGTTCTTCTCTATAAATTGCTCGATGCGGACGAGGAAGAACTGACCAGAACCGGAAAAGTAAGAAGAAGGTTTGTTTATGGCCTGTATATTAAAATTATCGAAGCCATGTACGGCGAAGAAAAAAATGTGCGAGTTGTGGGTAAGGTTAAATACCGTGATGGAAGAATCGGAGAAATAGAGACAACGGTTAATATCATCAGAGTTTTTTGAAGGAAATATTATGGATTTTTTTCTGCAATTACTGGTAAACGGCATATGCGTGGGCCTGCTCTACGGCATATCGGCGATGGGTTTTGTGATGATTTTCAAGTCATCAAGCGTTTTGAATTTTGCGCATGGCGAACTTTTGGCGCTCGGCGCTTTTTTCTTTTTGGCCCTCATTACCTGGGCCAAATTGCCCATTATTGGCGCTTTTTTCCTTACGTTAATCGGCTGTTTTACGCTGGGTTTTTTAATTGAAAAATTCTTTTTACGACCGCTGATCGGCGAAAAACTGATATTTGTCATCATGCTCACGGTAGGTTTGGCGGCGATGTTCAAAGGTTTTATACTTTTGATATGGGGCGGTAATCTGCACACCTATCCGTCTTTTTTAAGTGACTCGTTAGCTATTGATTTGGGCGCGATACACATCGCTCCCGTTTATACGGCGACAATGATGATCAGTATCGTTTTTCTGGTTATTTTCGGTCTTTTTTTCAAAAAATCAGCCCAAGGCATTTATATGCGTTCGGTGGCGGATAACCAGAAAGCGGCTCTTTCTCTGGGCGTGCATGTACGCAGGGTTTTCGCTCTGTCCTGGGCGATTGCCGCGCTGGTTGCCAGCATGAGCGGAATTGTTCTGGGCGTAATGAACGGCGTAAATGTTCATGATTTAAGTTCTATTGGATTAAAAGTGTTTCCAGTGGTCATTCTGGGCGGTCTGGACAGCATCGGCGGGGCGATTGTCGGCGGCATCATCATCGGTCTTCTGGAAACTTTTACCGGCGGGTATCTATCTCCTTCGCTGCGTGATGTTGTCCCATACATTGTCCTTGTTTTCATTTTATTGATTAAGCCCTATGGATTGTTTGGTCTTGTGGAAATTGAGAGGGTGTAGATGAGAAGATTTTCCTTTCATCCATGCGGGAATTATCGCGAAAGTTACCGGCAGGAGCTGTCTATTTTCGAAACCGATTTCGGCAGGGCGGCGCTGATTATTTTTCTGTCGCTGTTTTTTTTCGTCGTACCGTTTATTTCCAGTCCCTACATGCTTTACATCCTAAACACAATCGGTATCGCGGCCATCGCCGCGATCGGGCTTAACATTTTGATCGGTTATACCGGCCAGATTTCTTTGGGGCATGGCGCATTTTTTGGCGTCGGCGCTTACGCGGCGGCCATTTTATCCACGAGGCTGGAGGTTTCTTTTTTCCTGGCATTGCCCGCGGCAGGCTTTATTACCGCCGCGGTAGGCATGGTTTTCGGATTGCCTTCCGGACGTCTCAAGGGGCTTTATTTGACTATCGCCACGCTGGCCGGCCAATTTATAATAGAATACGTTCTTATCCAGTGGGAAAGCCTGACCAAAGGAACGATGGGAATAATCTTACCCACACCCCAAATATTTAAATGGGCGATTCAGGGCGATCGTGCTTTTTTCTTTTTGATTTTTATCAGCCTGGTTTTGATGACACTGATTGCCGTGAACATAATGCGTTCGAAATATGGCCGCGCTTTTATTGCGATTAGAGATAATGACCGCGCCGCGGAAGGAATGGGTATACCAATTTTCAAGTATAAACTTCTCTCTTTCGGTATCAGTTCGTTTTACGCCGGATTTGCCGGAGCTCTTTGGGCATATTATATGATCAGCATTACCACCGAGCCGTTTAATCTTGGTCTTTCCGTGGAATTTATCGCGATGGTTATAATTGGCGGCATGGGAAATATTCCGGGCGCGATATTCGGCGCGACTTTCATAACTCTCTTGAATGAACTTTTGCGTTATTTGACGGTTGTGTTGATGAATATTCAATTTGTCATTAATTGGGGCCTGAATATTGCGCCTTTGAAAGAGTTCGTGTTTGGTCTGGCTATTGTGCTGTTTATCTTGTTTGAACCGCGTGGTTTGGCCGAGTTATGGCGTATTTTACGCTCAAGCTTTAGGCTTTGGCCTTTTTCCTATTAGGGAGATTTTATGGCGGAAATACTTCTGCAGTTAAACAATATATCCGTCGTATATTCGGATGTTATACAGGTATTGAAAGGCGTTTCTTTATCTGTGGAAAAAGGCCATATCGTCTCTCTTTTGGGCAGCAACGGCGCGGGAAAGACGTCCACGCTGAAGGCTATTTCCGGATTGTTGAAGCCGGAAAACGGAAAAGTGACGGATGGAACGATAATTTATAAAAATATAAGTATACAGAATCAGTCGCCGGAATACATTACGCGTCAGGGCATCATTCAGGTATTGGAAGGACGTCAGCCGTTTAAATATCTCACCATCGAGGAAAATTTACGCGTCGGCACGGCAACGCGTCCCGGAAAGCCTTATAAAGAAGATCTGGAAATGGTTTATCATTATTTTCCGGCTTTGGTCGCCAGAAAAAAAACTCTGGCCGGTTATTGCAGCGGTGGCGAATTGCAGATGCTGGTTATCGGCCGCGCGTTGATGGCGCATCCGGAACTTCTGATGCTCGATGAGCCGTCACTGGGATTGGCGCCTTTGGTAGTAAAGGAAATATTCAGAATTATAAAAAAAATCAATGAAGAACACGGCACCACGATCGTGCTCGTCGAACAAAACGCCCGCATGGCTTTGCAGGTAGCTCATTACGGTTATGTTATGGAAAACGGGAAAATTGTCATGGAAGGAATATCCGAAGATTTAATCAACAATCCGGACGTGAAGGAATTTTATCTGGGCATGGCCGCGTCCGGCGTGGCCAAAACCTACAAAGATGTGAAATCCTATCGACGTCGCAAACGCTGGCTTTAACCCAAAGAAGGTGAAGAAATGTCAAAATTCTTTGATAAATTGGAAAACCGCACGCAAAAGGAAAGAATTGCAAAACAGAATGTAAATCTCCGCAAAATGGTGCAAACGGGATATAAGAAATCTCCTGCCCTTAAAAAAATATTGGATAGGCAGAAAATCAAACCATCCGCTATTAAATGCCGTGCGGATCTGGAAAATATTCCCGTAACGTCACGGGAAAAGCTGGTCGAAATGGAGATGCAAAAGCCTCCCTATGCCGGCCTGGAAAATCCTTCCCAAAAAATTGACCGCATATTTACCTCACCAGGCCCGGTATATGAACCTCATTTAAGCGAAACAGATTATCTCTGGGCAAGAGCTTTTTTTGCCGCCGGTATCGGCCCTAAGGATATCGCGCTGAACGCTTTTTCCTATCATCTGGTAGCGGCAGGACTTACTTTTCATAACGGATTGCGCAAAGTCGGCGCGACTGTTGTTCCATCCGGCACATCGTCATCGCAAATTCAGGTGCAGTTAATCAAAGATTTAAAGGTTACGGCATACGTTGGCACGCCCAGTTTCTTAATGTCCATTATCGAAAAATCTAAGGAATTAGGCTTTAATTTCAAGAAAGATTTTCGCGTTAAAAAAGCATGTTTTGCCGCCGAACCGTTACTTCCGTATTTGCGTCAGACATTTGAGAAAGAATACGGCATCGATACTTATCAGATGTATGGAGCGACGGAAGTAGGTGATGTGGCTTTTGAATGTGCGGAGAAAAACGGCTGGCATATCTGTGAAGAAACGATTGTGGAGATTGTCGATCCGGCAACCGGTAAGAACGTTCCCGCCGGAGAACTGGGGGAAGTTGTGGTTACTCGCCTCAACAATATGTTTTTCCTGCTGCGTTTCGGCACCGGGGATTTATCGAGGATAATAACGGAAAAATGTCTTTGCGGACGCACCTCTCACCGTCTGGCCGGAATTGCCGGCAGAGTGGGCGACGCAGTCAAGGTGAGAGGTTTGTTTTTAGCGCCCAGTCAACTTAAAATGATTCAGGCAAAATTCAGCAACTTGCCGCTGCAGGCGATTGTGCAAAGAAAAGGCTATCAGGATGTCCTGAAACTGCGCGTCGAGAGAATTACGCCGGAAATCGAAACCGCTAAATGGCGCAGCCAATTTGAAAAGACTTTTAAGGACATCTGCACCGTAAAAATTGATATTCTGGAAATCATAGAGAAAGGCGCCATACAGGCAGAGGACAAAATGCTTCTTGATGAGCGTTAGACATGCCTTATAAGCGAATCTTTTTTGCCGGAGAAGTACGCATCAATTATGGAAATAATCCACAAAATGAAAATCATCAGAAAGATTAAAACAACATAATTTAAATCAAGGGATTTTATAATTTCCGCCGTGAGGAGAAGAAAATTATATTTAGCTGAGGAAGTATCGCTCAACAAAGAAGAGTTTAAAATATCTTTTCCTGTAAATACTACATGCGAGATGAGTAAAAAGACAAAGGCCAGGGACCAGATAATAAATATCGCTCCCCGGTAATATTTTTTTAAAAATATTTGCCCCGCTCCCGGGAACAAAAGCCCGCTTAAGAGCGCCGCTTTTACTGCCGGATTATAATTCACCTTTTCCATAATTATAGATCAGGAAAGAAGGGTCACGTCTTTCATCTTCAGTTGTATGTCGGAAGCCCCGTTCCAGTAATTTATCTGTGGGGTAAAGACGACATCGAGTTTGGCTCCGGAAATAGCGGGTAAATATTCACCCATGCTGAACCATATCGAATCGCGCGATATTCCCTGGCTTGTGAGTTTCATTTTGAGATGATTGTTGCCGACAATAGATGGCGACAACACTTTGATATTGCGGGTACAAAGCACAGGTTCCGGATTTTCGCATCCAAAAGGCGCGAGCATATCCATTTCGCTGATTAAATTCAAATTGACATCGGAAAGCTGGCATTCTGAATCAATTAAGGTTTGTGAAACAATTTCTCTGGTTTCCACGCTGTTTTTAATGATCTCGTTGAGCAGTCCGGAAAATTCATCGATATCGTCCTCCTTGATGGAAATACCCGCAGCACGGTAATGACCGCCATAGGAGAGCAGCAGGGAGGCACATTGCTGGAGGCCGTGATGAATGTTAAATTCGGAGATGCTCCGCCCGGATCCTTTGCCGATGCCGTTATTGAGGCTGATGACAAAAGCGGGACGGCTGAAAAGATCGACCAGGCGCGAAGCGACAATGCCGACCACGCCCGGATGCCAGCGGTCCGAAGCAAAAACAAGAGCGTTTAATTTTTCCCAATCCGGCGTTTTTCCGATTTTTTCGAGTATTTCATTAAGGATATTTTTCTCTATTGCTTGACGCCGACGGTTGTACTCATCAAGTTTGGCAGCCAGGGATCGCGCTTCATCCATGTTTTCGGTTAAAAGCAACTGGACGGCGTCTAAAGAAGAAGCAATGCGTCCTGCGGCGTTGATGCGCGGGATAAGGCAAAAGGAGGCTTTAAAGGAATCGACAACTTGCCCGTCAATGCCGCTTACTTCCTTGAGCGCCTTGATTCCCGGTCGTTTTCCTTCCGTGATGATTTCCAGGCCGATTCTGGCGAAAATTCTGTTTTCATCGATAAGCGGAGCGATATCGCCGATAGTGCCTAGAGCCACGATGTCTAGGTATTCTTTCAGATTGGGATAGAAACCGTTTTTCCAGAAGCCTTCTTTGCGCAATGCGCCCCGCAAGGCGATCAGAAAATTAAACGCGATGCCCACACCGGCAAGATTCTTAAAGGGAAAATGACAGTCTTCCCGATTCGGATTTATCACGGCTGTTGCGCGGGGCAGGGGGCCGGATATTTCGTGGTGATCCAAAACGATAGAATCAATGCCCAGATGACGCGCGTAATCGATTTGTTCCACGTCGGAAATACCGCAATCCACTGTGATAATCAGGGAAATGCCTTTTGCTTTAAAATTTTCGATAACGGTTTTTTTTAAACCATATCCTTCCTGCACCCTGTCCGGTATGTAATAGGAGATGTCTGAAGTTAGCTCCTTGAGAAATTTATAAAGAATGACGACGGAAGTTATGCCGTCAGCATCGTAATCGCCGTATATAACGATTTTTTCTTTGTTGCTGATCGCCTGCAAAACACGCGCGATGGCTTTTTTCATGTCTTTAAGCAAAAGGGGACTGTGTAAATCGTTTAGCGAAGGGTATAGATAGCGGCGGGCGCTTTCCATATCCAGAAAATCCCTGTTGACCAATATTTGCGAGATAAGCGGCGAAATGCCGAATTCTCTGCTAAAAGCACTTTCAATTTCCTTATAGTTTTCCGTTTTCAGTTTCCAGCTGGTTGTTGGTAATTTTTTATATATAGTCATTATTTTTTATCATTCCCTGTCTTTTTATATTGTAGCAATGCGTTTGTTCGACTGTCAAGAAAACATTATTTTTTTTCCGGGTTGAAAATTATTATTCTCTGAACGATCCTGTTGACACTGGTTCCGTCCGGGAAAAATTCAAAATAATTATAGTTATAAATAATGTTCGCACCGGCATTAGGATGTTCTTCGGCTTTGGGCGCCCCTTCAAGAATATTTTTGCATTAATGACAATAAAAGTAATAATATTAACCTGCTACGCATAAAGAACTCCGGAAAAATTCTCGAGCATCATACAGGTTTTGACCCACTGAGTCAATCAAGCGTTCTTGTTGCTCTTCGGTTCGTTAAATGATATTTACAAGGTAAACTTTGATGATTAAAAAATTATTTCGCATTAAAAAGGAAGATATCGCGCCCGTCCAGTTTATCGTGGAAGGTTACGAGGGAATGGCCTCAGTAACCACAATTGATCCGCAAGAAGCAGTCATTAGAATTTTTATAATGGCGGGTTTTGAAGATATTATTGAAGAATTATTGTCGGAACTGAAAAAGATTTACTCTATTCGAGAAATTTAGACAATTGGTCGGAAAAATTGAATTTATGTTAATGCTTACCCATACATATCTGTTGCAAAAATACTTGGAGCAAACAGGCGAGCCTTCGCCCGCTCTTGATGTTTATGTTTATAATATTGTCCCGGATTTGCTGACAATTCATCCCGACATTAATTCCGCGCAGACGCACGATTTAAGAAGGAGCATCAAAATTCCCGAAGAATACCCCGGCGCCGCTTATGTCTTGTTTCATCTTCTGTTGGATGACTTGGCTCATTACGGTCATATTTGTCCGGATTGCCGTGAGGAATTTGACCCAGACTCTCAGGGCTATTCATATATTAAAGGCCGGCCGTTGATCAAACCAATGTTGAATTTATACAAGAAATCACACCGCGAAATTACATATAATGAAGCAGCCTACCGCTCGCATTTAATCATCGAGATGCTCTATGATCTGGCTATCACGACTAAAATCAACTCATCGAGAACAATCGAACTGCTTGCCACGGCAATAGAATTCACGGCAAAAAATAAAATGCCGGAATTCATCCGCACCATGAAATGGCTTTATTGTCTGCCGGATGCTCAGATAATAGAGGTTATGAAAGAAGCCGCTGTTTACCTGACCATTGAAAGAATGACCATGTTCATGAACATGGAAGGGCGTATCAATCTCTACGCCAATAAATTCGGCGCGAAGACCAGCGAGCAGGTTTTATACGCGGGAGTTAAGGATTTGTTCATGCAGGCAAGTATTTTATTGGAACAAGACGACGATATATTCCTGAGACAGAGCGCGAAAACAATCAGAGAATATGGCTGGCTGCCTCTTGCTACATAGCTTTTTTAACTTTTCCCGAACGAATGCAGCGGCTGCATACTTTCACTCTTTTCACCGACCCATTTTTTTCATCACGACAACGTAATTTCTGCAAATTCGGATACCACGCCGCTTTTGTTTTATTATTGGCATGGCTGACATTATGGCCAATGGCCGGTTTTTTGCCGCAAACTTCGCAAACACGTGACATTAAGTGATCCTCCTCCAAAAAAAACTGGCTGGTTACTAAAACAAAACAACTGAATTTGCAATCATTTTTTAATTAATTTTTCATGCTTGCCGGCTGTCCGGTGGTTTCCAGAACGCGCTGCCAGATGTTGCCGCGCGGGTCAATTTTACGCCTTGTAACCGCGGCATCAAGCGGCAGATGGACATATTCCTCGCGCATGAGCGCAACCAGGAGTCCTGTTTTTCCGGCCATTGCCGCATGCACCGCAAATTGCCCTAAAGAGCTGCAATATATACCGTCCGAGGCATTAGCGGGAATGGAGCGTATGAGATAACTTGGTTCAATATATTTTAAATTTATTTCCATATTTAATTTTCTGAAATGATTTTCAATCGCATTTTTCATGAAAAATCCGATATCCAGAAGGCGGATGTTCCCTGAAGGATCTTGATCCGGTGGGGTATCGTTTTTTCTCATTAAGTCCTGGCCCGCTCCTTCCGCGACCAGAATAACGGCGTGACCGCGTATCTTCATCCGTTTTTCGAGGGTCTTTAGGAAACCTTTATCACCGTCTAAATCGAAGGGAACTTCCGGTATAAGCACAAAGTTAACGTCATTTTGCGCGAGGGCGGCGTGCGCGGCGATATGACCGGAGAGCCGGCCCATTATTTTAATCAGGCCGATGCCATTGAAATACCCTTTAGCTTCGACATGCGCGCTTTTGATGGATTCCACGGCCTTTTCAATCGCCGTATCAAAGCCGAAGGATTTTTGAATCAGGTCTAAGTCATTGTCTATGGTTTTAGGCACGCCGATGACAGCGACTTGCAGATTTTTTTCCGTTATTTTATTTTTGATTGCAGCGGCAGCGCGCATTGTGCCGTCACCACCGATTAAAAAAAGAATATTGGTTTGCTCACGCTGCAGAAAATCGACAATGACATTTATATCTTGCGGTCCCCGCGAAGAGGAAAGAATACTGCCGCCGATGCTGGTAATATTATCAACAAAATCCGGTGTAAGTTTAACCAATTGATGGCCGCATTGAGGATTCAAGCCGCGCAAGCCGAATCTGGCTCCCCAAATTTTTGTAACGTTATAACGATGGAAAAGAGTTAGAGTAATGGAGCGTATGACATCATTAATTCCGGGACACAGACCGCCGCAGGTGACCACAATTGCTTTAGTGCGCTCAGGTTGAAAAAATATTTTTTCGCGCGGCCCGGCAATCTCCACGGACAGGGGATTGCCCTGCGTGTCTGTTAACAGGGAATAGTCGTCCAAATGAGAGTTAAAAAGCATTCTTTTGCCGTCATCAATAAATTGCGCCATGCTCAAAGGAGAGGCGATGCTACCTTTGCCCAGATTTTCGATGGTAAAATCATATTTCATGATTTTTTCTCCGCTTTCAAAATACTGTATACCGCATACATACCGGAAATTATTTCGCTTTCAAAGCAGCCCATATCTGTAAATAAAGAAGCGCCATTAAGATACACACCTTTAATGGAAGTCTTATTTTTTTGCGCCGAAAAACCGGTGAAAAACGATTTTTTCACTCTATATTTTGCATTAGCAATGTTTCTGTATTTAATTGAAATATCAATGGATTTATTAATGTCGTAGAATTTGGTGCTTTCGCCGAGAAATGGAAGAAAAGTTTCCAGACGCGTTATCGTATTTTCGGCGAGTTTTTTTAACATTTCTTTCTTCCAGTAATCTTCGTCGGCAGGAAGGAATACCGTGACGGCAAGAAGTATTTTTCCTTGCGTTGATTTTTTCTCCTTATCCGGATTATGTATCTCCAAAATAATCATATTATTGTTGAAAATATGATTATTTATATCCGGAATGAAAATGGCGTGCCGCGCTAATTTTTCAGGCAGACATTTCTCAGTGAGGACAAAATGTAAAGTAAAGGGATAATGAGTTGTTTTAACTCGCTTAAGCCATTTGTTCGTTTTAATTTTCTTCTTTTTTTTGTAAAAAACGTTCAGCGCCTCGGCTTTGTCGCTGATGATAAGATATTTCGCGGATATTTGCGAGGTGAGTCCCCGTTCATCCATAAGCTCCGCTTCAATGCAATTAGTTTTGCGCACGGAAAGAAGCCGACAATCTGTCATATAAAGCCCACCCGCGTTTTTAAAAAAATCACGCAAAGTTTCGAATAAATAAGTTTTGCCTTTGGGAAAAGAAAAAGTCCCACGCCACGGCGCCGAATAATGATAGGAAGAACTTAGTGCTTTTCTCGCGTCTATGTCGGAAGAGAAAAAAGCTAGCTGCGCTTCATGAATTTTTAATAGCGACGGATCATCGAAGAGCTTGCGTCGAAACTTATTTGTTTTCCAGTCAAACGCAAGTAATTTAAAGAATAATTTAAAATAATTAAAGTATTGCTTGAGGCCAGTAATACGAAAAAAAGGATGCGCGCTGACCCATTTTTGCAGAAAATCACTATCTTTTTGGACGGATTTAAAAAATGATTTTATATATTTTGTTTTATGGGGAAATTCCCGGACAAGCTCAGCAATAAGATCATTTTTTTGCGTATAAAAATCAACACGATGATCGGGCAAAATAACCTGATAGCAAGGATTTAGGCGACATAAATCATTATGAGAAATTTTAATCCCCAGTTCATTAAAAAGGGAGATAGCGCTTTGATCTTCACCAAAACCAGTAATGGGAGAGGAATCGGCGTTAAAATAAATGTCGTTGATCGACATTTCTTTTAGATTGTGTTCGGTGAGATGTACGGTGTTTAAGCCAAATTTAATTCCGACAGCGGCCGCTACATAGGAGGAAAGATCGTCACCAATTATTATTAAGTCATGCATAAAGCAAATTATACTCCTCAAAACCGTTAAAAATCGACAAGCGGTGGGTTATGTATAGGCGCTATATTTTGGTCAAGAACTGATTTAATTTTCACTTTTCGCCCCTCGATTGTTAATCGTCCTTCTGCGTAAAGTTGTATTGCCTGCGGATATATTCTGTGCTCCTCCTTTAAAATCCTTTCCGCCAGTGTTTCTTCAGTATCGGTATCATGCACGGGCACAACACCTTGGATGATTATCGGGCCTGTATCCACGCCTTCATCCACAAAATGCACGGTGCAGCCGGAAACCTTTACGCCATAGTCAAAGGCTTGTTTCTGGGCGTGTAGGCCGGGAAAAGACGGCAAAAGAGCGGGGTGGATATTCATAATTTTGTTGGGAAAAGCCTTCAAAATTGCGGCGGAAATAATGCGCATAAACCCCGCCATAACTACCAGATCAACATGGTTTTGTCGCAGGATACTGATCAAATGCTCATCAAAATCCTCCCTGGTCTTAAAATCTTTTTGCTTCAGAACAACCGCTGGTAAATTGTGCTTTTTTGCCCGCTGAAGGCCGAAAGCGTCTGGATTGTTGCTGATGACGACGTTTATTACGGCTTTAAGTTTCCCTTTTTCGATGTGATCAATAATGGATTGCAGGTTGGAACCGCTGCCGGAAATCAAAACGCCGAGCTTTAATAAATTCGCCATGAAAATTATCCCTGCTTTTCTGCTAAGACGACCTGTGCCCGGTCATCTTCTCTTTTTTCGATATGACCGATCAGGCTGGCCTTTTCACCAAGCGCTTCCATTTTTAGCTGTTCGAGCACGGCGGAGCATTCTTTATCTGAAACGATGAGCATCATGCCAATACCCATATTGAAGACGCGGAACATCTCATGCTCTTCAATTTTTCCCATTTCCTGAATAACCTGGAAAATAGGCGGGATTTCCCATGTATTCTTTTGAAGAACGCAGCGGCAGGCCTGCGGTATAATGCGTGGAATGTTATCGTAAAATCCGCCGCCGGTAATATGAACAAGTCCTTTAACGTGAAAATTTTTAAAAATGTGTAAAAGCGATTTAACGTAAATACGTGTCGGCTCAAGAAGTTCCAGGCCGATGGCTCTGTTGAGGCCGGATACCCTGTCTTTAATATCCAATTTTCCTTTTTCTAGGAGAACTTTCCTGGCCAGGGAAAAACCGTTGCTGTGCAGGCCGCTTGAGGCGAGACCGATCACGCGGTCGTTGATACTAACCGCCGAGCCGTCGATTATTTTATCAGCCTCCACCGCTCCCACGCAGAATCCGGCAAGATCATATTCGCCGGGTTTGTAAAATCCGGGCATTTCGGCTGTTTCGCCTCCCAGAAGGGTACAGCCGGCCTGATTACAGCCGTCCACAATCCCCTGAATGATTTGCACGCTTTTTTCCAGTTCGATTTTTCCTGTTGCCAGATAATCGAGGAAAAAAAGTGGTTCCGCGCCTTGCACGAGCACGTCGTTTACGGACATGGCCACTAGATCGATGCCAATAGTATCGTGTTTATCCATCATCTGAGCGACGCGCAGTTTTGTTCCCACGCCGTCGGTGGAAGAAACAAGGATAGGATTTTTAAATTTTTGGGTGTCAAGATGAAAGAGACCACCAAAGCCGCCGATACCTGCCACAACTTCCTTGCGCGCGGTTGTTTTGATAAGCGGTTTAATGCGTTCAACAAATTCATTGGCTTTGTCGATATCGACGCCTGCCGATTTATATGTGGTTTTCTTTTCCATATTCCTCTGTGGGGTTGATTATACGTAAATAAGTCGCGCATGTATGTCTATAGTAAATCATCGCTTAAGTCAATCATTCCTTGCCTAAATAATATATATTTGTTAACAATTTCGCTGCATTTTGCATAGATATTAAGCTTTGCCGTCGCGGGTGAGCAGATGGTTACTGAAACCCTAGAAAAAATCCTGGAAAAAATAGAACATCCTCTCATTTTTGCCTCTCAGGATGATTACAAAAATATCGCGCATATAAAAAATATAGGCAAAACACTAGTTAGCATGTTGGTTTCTCTCAAAGGTTCATTGCCGGCGGCGGATCATTCTATTTTTATTGTCATTGATGAATTGTTAAAAATTATTTCAGACTACGATGAGCAAAAACTGGCGGCAAAAAAAATTAAGTTGGAAAAAGCAAAGTCCATTTTGGATAGACTAAAAACAGAAATTAATTCTCTGCGTCCACAAAACGTTCCTGACGAAAAAACGGTTCAAAGCTTAGCTAATTTACACGCATCATGGGCTAAACTGAACACTCCTATTCAATATCTGAAAGGGGTGGGGCCGAAAATGGCCGCCCGTTTTGCCGCCAAGAAAATCAACACAGTAGAGGATTTGTTGTTTTTTCTTCCCCGCACGTATGAAGATAGGAGGGAAATTAAGAAAATTAACCGGTTAGAAATCGGGAAAATACAAACCGCCGTGGGCAATGTTCTTTCCTGCCAGTACCGCCATTACGGAAAAAGAAGGATTTTCGAGGCCGTTATCAGCGATGAAACAGCCAATCTGACGGCAAAATGGTTTAAAGGCAGGATGAGTTATCTTGTGGGCATCTTCAAAAAAGGCACAAAAGTGATTTTTACCGGAGAAGTCCGGCCGGATTATCAGGGGAAGGCAATGATTCATCCTGATTATGAGATTCTTGATGATCAGGAAGAAGACAATCTTTTAAATTTTAAAAGAATCGTGCCGGTTTATTCCGAAACAGAAGGCCTCCATCAGAAATATATTCGCAGGATTATGCACAGCGCGCTTGAGCAATATTCGCGCTACGTGGCTTCGCCCATACCTTCGCACATCTGCGAAAAGAGAAATTTGATTAATATTCACGAGGCGCTTCTCGAAGTTCATTTCCCCAGTAATATCGGGTCAGTGGAACAGCTGTTTGATGCGCGCTCCGACGCGCACAGACGCCTTATTTATGATGAATTTTTCTTTTTTCAGCTGGGCATGGCTTTGAAAAAATCGGGCCGGGTTCTGGAAAAAGGTATTGTCTTTGATGCCACGGGAAACCTGTTGGATAAATTCTGTTCACTTTTGCCGTTTGACTTAACCGGAGCGCAGAAAAGGGTGATTGGAGAAATTCTTGCTGATATGGCCTCGGATAAATCAATGAACCGCCTTCTCCAGGGTGATGTCGGAAGCGGCAAAACAATTGTTTCCATGGCGGCAATGATCCGGGCGTGTGAAAATAATTATCAGGCGGCGCTCATGGCGCCCACTGAAATACTGGCCAAACAGCATTTTGATAGTATTAACTTATTGGCATGCGAGCTTGGGCTTAAAACGGTTTTACTTACCGGCTCTATGGGAACTGCCGTGCGCGGCGATGCCCTAGAACAGATAAAAAACGGCCAGGCAAATATTATTATCGGCACACACGCTTTGATTCAGGAAGGTGTCAATTTTAAAAGACTAGGATTGGTTATAATTGACGAGCAGCATCGCTTCGGTGTCCTGCAGCGAGCTAATCTGCGCGCCAAAGGCATCAATGCCGATGTTCTGGTTATGACTGCGACGCCGATTCCACGCACGCTAGCCATGACTGTTTACGGTGATTTGGACGTATCCATAATCGATGAAATGCCGCCGGGGAAAAAACCAGTCCATACAGTTGTTCTGGGTGAAAGCAGAAGAGACAAAGTTTATTTAACCGTAAAGGAAGAAATTGCCAAGGGGCATCAGGTCTTTATCGTTTATCCGCTGGTTGAGGAATCCGAAACACTGGATCTGAAAGACGCAACCAGGATGGCTGAACATCTCCAAAAAGATATTTTCCCGCAGTGCAAGGTAGGGCTTATTCACGGACGCATGAAAGAAAAAGAAAAAGACGAGGTCATGCGGCAATTTTTGGAAAACAAAATCCAGATTTTAGTTTCCACCACGGTGATTGAAGTGGGCATTGACGTGCCGCGCGCCTCGCTGATGATTATCGAACATGCCGAGAGATTTGGTCTGTCGCAGTTGCATCAGTTACGCGGCAGGGTAGGGAGACGTGATATTCCTTCGAGCTGCATTTTGCTTGCGGATTATAAGTGCTCTGCCGACGCGCGTAAAAGGTTGAAAGTGATGGAAAAAACAACCGACGGCTTTTTACTGGCGGAAGAAGACTTGCTCATTCGCGGCCCCGGAGATTTTTTAGGCACAAGGCAATCCGGCCTGCCTGATTTTCGTGTTGCTAGCATCATTCGTGACGCGCGAATTTTAAACGAAGCGAAGGAAGACGCCTTTGCTCTTGCTGCCCGCGATCCATTGTTGGAAAGACCAGAGCATGCAATTTTAAAAGAAGTTTTGCTTAAAAAATGGCAGGGGAAACTGGATCTGGCCAGGACAGGATAAAAATTAGACTAGCCAAAATATTAGTTTCGTCATTACGATGAGCAAAGCGAAGAAGCAATCTCGTTTTGCTTTACTAATTTACGAGGAGAAAATAATTTGCGCATTGGCATAATCGGCATCGGCGGGGTAGGGGGATATTTCGGCGGAAAACTGGCCAGAGAATACGGGCAGAATGGGCCACATGAAATTATCTTTATCGCGCGCGGTGAACATCTTCAGGAAATCAAAAAAAATGGTTTGCGTTTATTAACTAAAGAAGGCGATTATTTTGTAGAACCAACACTCGCTACGGATAATTCAAAGGAAGCGGGTATATTTGATTTAGTAATTTTGTGCACGAAAAGTTACGCGCTGGAAAAAGCGGCACATGATTTTAAAAACAATATTACCAGTAAAACGGTTGTTATTCCTTTGCTCAATGGTGTTAACAGTACAAAACGGCTGCGCGTAATATTACCGAATGCGGATGTGATCGGTGGGAGCGTTTACATAATTTCTCATATAGAGAAACCGGGTGTTATCAGGCAGGAAGGTGGTGCCTGCCTACTGACTTTCGGCACTGATGATTCGCAATCCGCAGGGAAATATTCATATATTTTAGATATTTTATTACGGTCTAAAATAAAAGCCGTATTGACTGATAAAATTTCCGAGGTTTTGTGGACAAAATATCTGCTGATGTGTCCCGTTGGCTCTCTTACGGCGGCGACCGGCAAGACCTACGGACAAATTTGGGAAGATCCGGCGCTGAAAAAAAAAGTTCAAGATATGATGCTGGAAGTTTTTGCCGTGGCCCAGGCGAGTAATGTAAAGTTGCCGCCGGAATCAGTTGATAAAGCAATGAAAATGATTGGAAGTTTCGATTATAATTCCAAGACTTCCATGCAGATTGACAAAGAAAAGGGCAGGCAGACAGAGATTGACGCGCTGACCGCTTATCTTTGTCAGGCAGGGAGAGAATCAGGCGTTCCCACGCCTCTCCATGATGAAATTTATGAAAAACTTAAATAAGGAGAACGCCTTTTGAAAAAGCATTTTTTAACATTAGTTATTTGTCTATCGCTTTTGTTGCTTAATGCCTGTGCGGGAAATATAAAAGCAATTCATGTGGAGACGCTGGCAAAATCTACCGCAAGCTGGGATGGGAATACTTTGCCTGATTATCCAAAAGGTCAACCGGAAATCACCATTTTGAGAATAAAAATCCCCGCCGGGGCAAAATTAGATATGCACAAGCATCCGGTAATCAACGCGGGGTTAATGCTTTCCGGCGAGCTGACAGTAATAACGGTTAAAAATGAAACGCTGCACCTTAAAGCGGGCGATTTCGATTATTGAAGTAGTGGATAAATGGCACTACGGGAAAAATGAGGGCAGTATAATGGCGGAAATAATCGTTTTCTACGCGGGTATTGTTAATCAGCCGATAACTATAAAATCAAAACAGGAAAAAAATGAATAAAACAAAAAAAAATACCACCAAGGATAAAAACAAAAGATTTCTAATTGCTTTATCCGTTTTGCTTATTTTGGCCGGCGGTATGATTACAGATCCCTTTGCGGGTATAGTCTGCTTTGCTCTGGCTGGAATTATATCATTGTTCGCTGTATTAACGGCGACGAAATGGGTAAGGTATGTAGCGTTTTTTTTACTGGTTGTTGCTGCCATCATGATCATTTCGCAATTGCCGCAAGCACGTGATCATTACCAAAATTATCGCGATAAATCTGTTTCTGGACGTATGAAATAAAAAAAGTGCTACTGATTATTTGGATAAGGTTATTTGTGTAACCTTTAACGTGCATGTTGCCGTCCAGGGCGTGTAATGCATTTCGCAATCCATCTGGCCATTAACTTTGACATGATGATTAACAAATTGCCTGGCATTCTCTTGAAGATCAGATGAAAAAATAATTTCGAGGTGATTTACCACGCGTTGCGATTTGGAACCAGGGGCAAAAACAAGCGGCTTATCTAACTTAAGCCAGTATTCCGTTTTAGCTAATTCCTTGTCTGGTTTAGAGACGGAGGCGCCGGATTGTTTGACGGAGGGTATGGCGCCATAAAAAAGATTTCCGGTAAAAGTTGTTTCAGCTGCCGGTTTTGAAGAGAAGGAAAACACCGGCGACACACAAACTACGAAAACAAAAAAGAATGTAAATAAGTATATTTTTTTCATTTTTAATTCATATCATAAATTCCGATAAAAAGTAACTTTATCAGTGCCTTGCAAATTAAATTAGCAGCTAAATACCCATGCATGGTATAATACGGGCAATATTTAATGAATATCAGGAGGTTTAAATGATCGGGATTTATGAATTGGCGGTTTTGATATTTCTTTTGCTGATATTTTTGCCTTTTATCATTGCCTTTATTGACATTCTTAAAAGCGATTTTTCCGGCAACAACAAAATCGTATGGCTTTTGGCAGTAATTTTCGTTCCTTTCATCGGCGCCATTGCTTATTTAATAATCGGCAGAAAACAAAAAATCAATACCAGTGGGTTTGCGAAGAGATGATCAAAAAAATAATCTCAACTATTTCTCTCATCGTTGTCTTTGCCATGCCGGCATACGCCGACATGGGAAGAATTTATGTCAGCGATGAAGATGTAACGGTAAGCGAAGACGCGCAGAAAGCCATTATTCTGCACAATCTTTCCGAAGAAGTTTTGATTCTGGGGATTGATTTAAAAGCCACCAAAAAGACGGGTATTATAAGATTTATTCCATTTCCCAGCGAGCCAATGGTTAGTCTTGCTCCGAAAGGGGTATTCGAACATGCCGCGGCCATGATAAAAAAGTACGATTTAAAATATCAGGAATTATTTTATTCTAAAGGCGGAGAACCTGAGGCTAAAACAATAGGCGTGCAACTGCTTCTGAACAAGAAGCTTGGCGCGCACGATTTGACAATTATTAAAGTTAATGACGTCTCCGAATTCAGGCAGTGGGTTGATGATTATTTCCGGAATAAAAAGCTTCCCGTAAAAGACAGCTATCCCGATGAAGAAGCCATCGTTAATGACTATGTAAAAAGAGGAATCGTCTATTTTGTTCTGGATTTTGTCGAACTCAATACAGCTACTCGTTTTGTTGAGCCTGTTGTTTATCGCTTTCCGAGTAAAAAACTATATTATCCGCTGAAAACATCAAACACATTCGGGGGAGAGGGGAGCATTGAGCTGATTATCATCGCGCCGGCAACTATCTGCTCGCCGGGCAACGGCCCCTTTGATCCATACAGCAGCGCGCTTTATAAAGAAGAAAATCCGGAAGCCCAACGCCCGTATAATCAAAGGCCTTATTGTTTGAATCTTCCCGTTAAGGCCAGCACGTCAGCGCTTGTGATAAAAGAGGAAAAAGATCTGGAAAAAATATATCCACAGCAAGGGCACGATTTTTTTGGAAATCAGAACGCCTTCATACAGGTGATTAACTACACCGGCAAATATTTTTTCAAAAATGATATTTTTGCTGATATCGCAACAGGTGTTCCTGCCCCAGTCGGACCGCTGGAAGAAGATACATCTAATCCGTGGGAGAAAAGCTTATCCGCTATTGAAGTACTGCCGAAAAAGTGTTCGCTGAAGCCGGAAACAGGACCATGCAAGGCTTTCTTCAAAAAGTATTATTATGATGCGGGCAGCAAAACGTGTAAGTCGTTTATTTGGGGAGGCTGTGGCGGCGTAGTGCCTTTCGATACACTTGAAGACTGCAATAAAACATGTCTTGCCGCCCAAGACGGGCAAAAGAAAAGCGATATTACTCCGAACCTTGGCCAGATGGAATGGCAAGGGTCAACATCCGCCCAGAAAGAGCAATTTATTTCTGTTATCACCAAAAAAGAAGAATGGACGAAGCTCTGGCGGCGCGCATTTAACAAAACCGCGCCGGAAATTGATTTTACCCAATATGTAGTTGCCTGTATTTTTCTGGGCAATAATGCCGATTGGCTTTATTCGATATCATTCGGCCAGCCTTACACAAGTGGCAATGTTTTGACTATTCCTTATACGTTGGCGGAAATGATATTAGAATTAAAAGAACCTTTTAAAGCAAAAGGACAGTACCGGATGAAAGTCTTCCGGAAAATTGAAGGTAAAGAAATGCAATTGGAAGAGAGCTCCAGATACCTCAAGAGTAAGAGTCATTCTGGTTTACAAGGAGTAAAATGATGCAGAAGGCTTATGTCCGTCCGACTAAATCAGCCTTGATTTTCGGAATGATTGCCGTGGCTTTATTTTTAATTATGGGCGCCATTTTTTTTGTTATCCTTCTAAAAGAAGGTGCTGTAATTGGTGTCGTTTTTACAGCTTTTTGGATTATTTTTGTTTTGGTGATTGGAGGAGTATATCTTTATAATTACCGGAATTACGATAAAAATGTCGAACGCAATGTGGCGGAACAAATTGTACTCCCTAGTCAAATGGGAAAAGAAGATTTCGCGGATAAATTACGAAAACTGGATAATTTAAAAAGAGATGGCCTCATCAGCAAGGCGGAGTTCATAAAAAAACGCTCCGAGATCATGGAGCAGAAATGGTAAAAAAAGGAGTATAAAAAATGAAGAAAAAAGTTATTTACATGATAATGCTTTTCATTGTTATCGCAATCACGGGAGTGCTTTATATGTCGGCAACAGCACAATCAGGTAAAAAGTTGTTCTGTACCAGATGTGTCTGCCCCGGTGAAACTCAATACCAGGACTACTATTGCGATTCTTCCAACCCTTACTTTAACTACTGTGATTGCAAATGCTATGCAAAGAAGAATTTTGACGCATCGACGCCAGGCGGGTGTAATACATGGGCGGATTGCAAATAAATTTTATTCATCAAGGATAATAATGCGTAAAAAAATATTTATAATATTTCTCGTTGTCATTGCCGGTATAGCTATGCCTGCTTTTTCGCAAACTAATAACAAAAAAGAGTTGCTACCTCCTTATGCTATTCAGGGGCGCTGGGAAGCCACCGCAGGACATAGCTACATGTATGGCGCTATTGATTTTTATATCGTCGACGGAAAAGTCCAGGCGGGTATTTACACCACTATCGCAGCATGTATGCCTTCATGGATGAAAACGCTCGATGATCTACGGTTGAGTTATACGCGTATTCCTGTTAACTATGATGGACAATACATTACATTTAAATACAATCTAGGTTTGGGTAATGTTTTCAGAACGGATCCGAATTGTAAGTCAGACACGCTTGACCTTTCCGAACATACCTTAAGCTTTAGCTTGATTTTGGTATCTGAAAATAGACTGTCCGGAACGCTAATTTGGGATAACAGGCCACCGGTGATAGTTGAATATGCATACAACAAAAATAGGAACCCGGTCCGTAACTGAAAAATATTATAATTTTAAAATAAAGCGGATGCAATAATTCAGTGACTTGTAAATATTATCATATTGAAGACGATAAACGCGGTTTTGTCTTCTATTAAGTGCGTAAAAGTAGGGATTATGGAAAAAATAAAGATGCTGTATTTGGTTTTTTTTGTTATCGCCGGTACTTTGCTGCTCTCATCTGTAAACGCGTTAGCAGTATCTGAAAAAGTCAGACATCACATGGTGCGCGGTCAAACTGCCATGGAAATGGCTAAAATTCCCGCGGATTATGAATTGGCGATTGAGGAGTTTAAGAAAGCGCAAGTATTAGCACCTAATTGGCCTGATGTTTACTATAATCTGGGAATGGCTCAAGAAAAAGCAGGCAAATTCAAGGTGGCCGCTCAAAGCTTTAAGCGTTACTTACAGCTAGCGCCAAAAGCGCCTAACGCCGCGTCTATCAAAGACCTGATCACGCGTCTGGAATTCAAGGCGGAACAAGAGATAACCGATGATGTTGCCCTCGAAATTTTCGCATCTCTTGGCGATAGTAATATTTGGGAAATTAAAGGAACAGGTCCCATTTACACAAGGGGTATGATGATTTCGGGTAGGGCCGGAAATCAGATTGTCGTCTCGTATCAAGCCGGAACACACGGAAAAAGAACGATTAACGTTACTCCACGGGGCAACATACTGGAGTTTGCTACTATATATTACCTATGCAATAAATCGACACAGAACGATGAATGCCCGGAATGGAACGAATTCAACCTGGAAATTGTGTCCAAGAGGCAGGTAAATATGTCCATTAAAAAAGTTATGCCAAAAATTTTAAACGTAGACGGTAGTATTTCTCAACATTTCTATGCTTTTGAAAGGAAATAATAGTGCATAAAAATGAATTATAAATTATTTATAATATTATGTTGCGCAATTGTATTTATATTGCTTTCCGCAACCCATTCAATTGCGCAAATATCCGCCAGCCCGAGAATGACCGGAGAAGAAATTCTGCTTGAGATCATGACAAAACCGAACAAATTAATCGCGCGGGTTGGCAGCAACGGCTGCACGAATAAAAATTCATTTAAAGTCAATGTGAAAAAGATGGCCGGTATCTCCGCCAAATCACCGCATTATGAATTATCAATTATCAGAATCGCCGCGGACGAGTGCAAGGCTTTGGTAGAGGGAGGAGTGCTCATCGCATGGGATATGGAAAAAGACCTTGGGTTGACGGGACATTACACTTATTCCCTGACGAACCGCATCTATCAGAATTATAACTTAATAATTAACGAAGTGCGTATTAAGAATCACAGATACTATCTTAACTTTGCCAAAAAATATATTCAGTTAAAAGACGGCAAATTTAAACAAGAAGGAAACCCCGATGATTATTTAAAGGTGGACCTGCTGGATTATATAATCACCGATTTGGACGGAAATATGACCGATGACGCCGTTTTAGCGCTCGCCATATCTCCTATGGGCAGCGGAGTGTTTTATGAGTTAACCACGCTTATCTCAGATACAGAAGATGATTTTATCAGACAGGGACAAAAAATCCTTCTGGGTGACAGAATAAAAATTAACTCAATGTCCGTAAATGATGCAAAAATAAACCTGGATATGACTGTCCATCAGCAAAACGACCCATCCTGTTGCCCGACTAAAAAGGTGACAAAGAAATTCGTTTTTTCCAACGGCAATCTGACAGAGGTAAATCAATAAAGATGTTATTACTTAAAAAAACGGATTGAAATATTCTTTTAGTAGTGTATAATGAATATAAATTATTAGTAATATCGCTAAGTTAAGATTCAAAAAAGAAGGAAAGCAGGATTTTAAAAAAATGGATAACGAAGAAAAGAAGGATTATTTCAGTCCTAATATCAACGAAAGCTCGAGAAAAGAAGAATTCGGCAATAGCTGCAATACCGGCACGAACGCGGGCGTTTGTTTTTCCGGTAACAGGCCTACTGATTGCACTGCGGGTTCTGGTGCGGATTTTTAAAAAACCTTAAGGAGTCAAGTTAATGAAAGAAGAAGAAAAAAACATAAAAGACTATTTCAGCCCTAATGTTAAAAAAGATGAGACCATCGACGCGGCCATGTGCGCGTCGGGCAGTAGCGCGAGCGCCTGCGGAACAGGAAGCGGCCCGGGCGGTCCCTGCAACGATGGTTCAAATCATTCCTGGTAATTTGCAGAAAATATTTTTACATAAATGATCCCGGTTGTCATATTCACCGGGATCATTTTTTGTGTATCAATTTTCGTCAAGAGGTTTCCCTCATTGCTTTCCGCTCCAATTAATTTAACGCTGGCTGTAACATCTCTATGTAATCTTCGCTGTAAACACTGTCTCACTTATGACAAATGCGATAGCGGCGATGATTTTACTATTGAAGAGCTAAAGCGCGTAATTAAAGATATCGCCCGGATGAAAATATTTTCCGTTGCCGTTTTCGGCGGAGAACCGTTCGTCCGTCTGGATATCATCGAAATCCTGCGGGAGATAGCAAAATATCCCATTAATATTTCGATAAATACCAACGGCACGCTTATCGAAGAAACCATGGCTAGGGAATTGGCTCTTTTCCGCGCCGCATTTACAGTTAGTCTTGACGGCTCCAATGCTTCCGTAGTGGGAAAAATCCGCGGTAAAGGGGTTTTTGAAAAGACAATAAAAGCCATCGAACTTCTTAGGAAGCTAAATAAAAAGATACTCATTTCAACAACGGTAATGGGATTTAATTATCGCGATCTTCCGGAAATTGCCCGCTTGGGTAAAGAAATGGGAGTAAGCGGCGTGAGATTCAATCACCTGTTTTATATAAACAACGCGGAATGTTTTATCGATTCGCTCGCCATTTCGGCAAATCAAGCCATGGAAACGGTATCAACCTTGGAACGGATGAATGAGCAATATGGCGGTTTTGTTTCCGGCTCTTTTTTGCAGGTCACTCAGATGATTAAAGAAATAAAAGATGGCAAAAAACCGGAGGTATTTGAACAAACACATCATATTGAAGTTAAGCCCTGCGGCGCGGCGAAAACGAAGTGTGCGATCAAGCCGAATGGTGAAGTGGTTCCCTGCGAGCTCTTATGGAACACGCCGGCGGGTAATATCCGAGATAAGTCGTTGCGTGAAATTTGGCGAGAATCGCCGGTAATGAATCAATTCCGTGAGAACTTCTATCTGAGCGAAAAGGAAATCGGCAATTGCATGAGCTGCGAATATAGATTCATCTGTTACACCGGTCATCGCTGTAATCCTTATTACTATCCCGGCGGCATTGCCAGCAAGAATCTTTTTTGCTTGAAACCAGAAATGCCCAAGAGCTGATAAAATGGCAAGTTGTCTTAATTCAATTTATTTTTATAATAAAAACTGCAATCTGCGTTGTCGTCACTGCTGGATCGAGCCGGATTATGAAAAAAGCAACGATGCTGATTTAAAACTGCACGAAGTCAAAGAATTGTTTTTACAAGGCAAGGAACTAGGGATGAGCGGGGTCAAACTGACCGGTGGAGAACCGCTAATGCTGCCATATATCCTGTTGCTTATTCGTTTTCTGCGGGATGAAAAGATAAGCATTGTTCTGGAGACAAACGGAACTTTAATCAACGAAGAAATAGCTGAGGTTTTGAGTCAGGCGCAGGCGTTTGTTTCCGTTTCGCTTGATGGAACATCGGAAAAGATACATAACCTGCTGCGCGTATCTGCTGGTTCTTTTACCAGGGCTATTCAGGGTATAAAATATCTGACAGACAAAGGCATTGCGCCCCAAATAATTTTTTCGCTCCATAAGCAAAACGCGTCCGATCTGCCCGCCATGATTGGCTACGCGAAAAAGCTAGGAGCCAGAAGCCTGAAAATAAATCTGATTAGAGGAATAGGGCGTGCCAAAGATATTGAAGGAGAAAATAATCTGGTATCCGCACAGGAATTTCTCGATCTTTACCGTATACATAAGGATAAAAGTGACGATGACTTTAAAGTTCTTTTTGATATTCCTTCCGCTTTTAAAACAATATCCGACATAAATCAGGACAGGTGCAACACCTGCGGCGTGAAGGGAATAATCGGGGTGCTTTCCGACGGCACGGTGTCGATTTGCGGCATCGGCAATATTATGAATGAACTTTGCTTCGGAAACATCAGGAAACGACCGCTTGCCGATATCTGGCAGAACACCCCACTGCTTCGCTTTATCCGTGAGGATATTCCCCAGAAACTGGAGGGAATATGCGGCCGATGCCTTCTGAAAGGAATGTGTCTCGGCAAATGCATTGCCAACACTTATTATGCAACCGGTTGCCTGACTGGAGGTAATCTTTTTTGTGAAGAAGCCTATAAAGCGGGCATATTTCCGGAGAACAGATTATTATAAATATGGATGATAAGAGCATGATGAAATACAAATTAAAAGCAAGCGTTGTCTACAGAAAAGAAGATGACGGCGCGCTGATTTACGATCACGAAAGCGGGAACATGAAGCCGCTCAATGAAACAGCGGCGGCCATGTGCGAACTTATGTTTATGGATTTGAAATCGAAAGAAGAAACTTTATCTGCGATAAAAAAAGTATGGCGTGTCGCTGATGATGATCTGGTCAGGCGCGATATTGATGAATTCATTGAAGGAATGCAGAAACTGGGCTTTATTGTTCCAGCGGACTAAAAAAATATTCTCCTAATCAAGGAAGCGCCATTGCGCTGGCATAACGCATTTGAAATCATCATACAATGAAAGGCGCGCTTCAGTTGTTTCATCTTGTGGCCAGGTTACTTTTAATTCGTGATCGACGATTGCCGAGTCGTAAATTCCTTCGTTTTTATCGCCGATTTTAACGATTATTTTATATATACCGGGCGCCAGCCCCAGATACGGCAACTTGCAGGAAATGCGCGCACGGTTATCGCTTAATTTTTTCTCTTTGCTGACAGATACCGGCAATTCCAGCAAGGTGTATAAATCGGTTAGCTGGCCATTTAAAATCAGAATGTTTACAGTTGGCATTGCCGCTTGTTTTCCCGTTTTATTCTGAATTTGAACTATAAATTCCGCCGGTTTTCCCGCGGTCAGACTTTCAACGGGCAGACCGTTTTCATTCATGATCTGAAAATCTTCGACTTTTATATCCAGAGAGCATTCTTTGTGATGGATCAATTTGACGCTTTCCGCGGTATGTTTAGTGGAAGTTTTGCCCAGAACTGTTTCATAATAACAGGAAATTGCTCCGGCAGTATCGCCTAGAAATATGGATTTACCCTTATCCAGAACAAGCGCACGGGCGCAAAGGCGCTGGATGGTCGCCATATTGTGCGAGACGACAACGGCAGTTACACCTTTATTAATCAAGTGCTGCATTCTTGCGTAACTTTTTTTCATAAATTCGATGTCGCCCACGGCAAGCACTTCATCAATAATCAGAATATCCGGAGAGGAATTTACGGCTATGGAAAAGCCCAGGCGCACGCGCATGCCGGAAGAATAAGTGGAAACAGGCGCGTCAATAAATTCACCGATGCCGGCAAAATCGATAATTTCATCCGTGCGCTCGGCGATTTCCTCACGGCTCATGCCCAGAATGGCTCCGTTTAATATAATATTTTCCCGGCCGGAAAGATAAGGGTGAAAACCGGCGCCCAAAGCAATTAAAGTTCCGACCCTGCCGCTTATCGCTATTTTCCCCTGATCTGGTGTAAGGATACCGGAAATAAGCCTCAGTAATGTCGATTTTCCTGCGCCGTTGCCGCCGATCACGCCAAGAGCTTCACCCTGTTTCATCTGAAAAGAAATATTGTGAAGCGCCCAGAACTCCTGAAGGCGAAGCTTTGTTGTATCATATCTGATGCCTAAAAAAGTTCTGATTATATCGGCACTACCGTATAGCAGACTGCGGCGCAGGCCACGGCAAAATTTTTTGCTAACTGCTTCCAAAACAAGCATATCGCTGCTTTTACAGAACATACTTTCTTGCATAATAACGACTAAAACATTCTTTCGATAACCTTATCTTCAGAGAGATACATGGCGCGACAAGCCAGCAAAAATACCGCAAAAGAAAACAGCGCTGCCCAGGCAAAAGCTCCGCAATGTTCTATCCGTCCGTGAAATAAAGTATCCCGCGCTCCGGCAACCAGGTAGGTGAGAGGGTTATATTTAATGATTGCCTGCAAAAGGTCACTTTCAACTTTTTCGGAATAGATAACCGGTGTGATAAACATCAAAAGCTGCATGCCGAAATCCAGCCAGCGCTTTAAATCCGGGATTACCACCCGGAATATGGCGGCGATAAGCCCGACACTTGCGCCCAGAAAAAAAAGAGGTAAAACGGCCAGTGGGAAAAATATAATTGTCCAACTAGGCCGTATCTGAAAAGCGATCAAAACAGCGAGTGTAATGGCGAAGCCCAGCAGAAAACCGGCCAGATGCTGCGCGGTCTGTTTAACTAGGAGAATTTCCTGCGGGCATTTTATATCCAGAATGAAAGGCAAGCCCGTATAAAGGGAATCACTTGCGGACTGATAAAATCCCATAAAAAGGCTCCAGATCGACGTGCTGATGAGAATATAAGCGGGATAAGGCATACCGACATCGCCGGGAGCTAAAATATTGGTGAAGTTCATTAATACCCAGGAGACAATACCTAGAAGAGGAGAAATAAAAAACCATCCCACGCTCAGAAAAGAGCGTTTATAGGTGAACAAAAAATCTCTCTTGAATAACTGATAAATCAGGTGGCGCGCGTTGATAATATTTTTCCCCATATCAAAACATGTGGCCAGAAATTTTCTTTTTACGCGATAATGAGGCTGATATATTTTTATATGTTTTTCGTTCATGAAAAGCTTCTTTAATCCTTAAGAACAGCTTATAAATAGATTTAAATTATCATTATAATTGGTTGTTATGTAAACGATTTCTCCATCTATCATTAAAGCAGGCTCGTCGCGAGCAGCAATTAGGTTATCGTTTTTAAAACTACAAATTAATTTTTATATTTACTTCAGATATCAGCATCAATAAACATCTTTTATAATACGACAATATGATGAATAAGCAATTAATTTCTGGCTTATTATCAGTAATTTTACACAAAGAGTATATAATCTTTTCCCACTATATCCTGTTTGACAAAAGCGCGTACTTTGTAATAAGTAAACACACTTAAATTATTTAAAAAACAGTGTTTCTAGGCAAGAAATATGGATAAAATCAATATCGGCTTGATCGGGTTGGGGAATATCGGCACAGGCGTGGTTAAACTCTTACAGGAAAATGAGGGAATTATCACGGAAAGGCTTGGAGCTAAACTTGTTTTAAAGAAAATCGCCGATATTGATGTAAATACTCCGCGCGCGGTAAAAGTTGATAAAAATAGAATTACTACAGACGCGTGCGAAGTCATCAACGACCCGGAAATTTCCATTATCATCGAACTGATCGGCGGTTATGAACCGGCGCGGACTTTATTGCTGGAGGCTATTAGCCAGCAAAAAAACGTTGTCACCGCGAATAAGGCGCTTTTAGCCAAGCACGGTAATGAAATCTTTCAGGCGGCACAAAAAAAGGGGGTGGATATCGGCTTTGAAGCCAGCGTAGGCGGGACAATCCCCATTATTAAAACGCTGAAAGAATCGCTGGTTGCCAATAAAATTAATTCTATTTTGGGCATTATGAACGGCACGGCTAATTTTATTCTAACCAAAATGACCGACGAGGGTAAAATGTTCGATGTCGTTTTGAAAGAAGCGCAAAAACTGGGCTTTGCCGAAGCGGATCCCACTTTTGACATTGAAGGCATTGATACCGCCCATAAAATGGCGATCATCCTTTCTCTGGCTTATGGGAAAAAAGTAAACTTGGATGATATCTATGTAGAGGGTATCAGCAGGATTACCGGAGAAGATATAGCCTTTGCCAAGGAACTTGGTTACCGGATTAAACTTTTAGCGATTGCGATGTTGAAAAAAGACACAGTAGAGGCGCGCATTCATCCGACGATGATTTCTTCATCCCATTTGATTGCCAATGTGAATCAGAATTACAACGCTTTTCATATTATGGGCGACGCTGCCGGACCAGTTTTTCTTTTTGGCCAGGGCGCGGGCATGCTGCCAACGGCCAGCGCCGTGTTCAGTGATATCATTGACTTGTCCCGCAATATTCTGAAAGGCGTTTCCGGGAGAGTTCCCCTGCGGTCGATTAGCGAAGCAGAAATGAAAACGATATCGCTCGTTCCCATGGAGGAAATTAAAACAAGGTATTATTTCCGTTTTTCCGCGGTGGACCGTCCGGGTGTTCTTTCCAAAATTTCCGGGATACTGGGTGAAAATAATATCAGTATCGCCACTGTTATTCAAAAGGCGCGCATTGAAAACAGTGCTGTGCCGATTGTGATGACAACCTATGAGGCAAAAGAAAAAAACGTGCGTGAGGCGCTGAAAAAAATAGACAAACTTGACGTGGTGATGGATAAAACTATGCTGATACGCATCGAAGATGAACTCCATTAATAAAAGCAGAATCTTTTTCCTATGAAGTATGTAGTATTGCTCGGTGACGGCATGGCCGATTACCCGACTGAAAAATTAGGAGGGAAAACACCTCTCCAGTGCGCCTTTACGCCGCACCTGGATCATATTGCTGCGTTGGGCACCCTTGGTCTGGTGGATACAATTCCTTCCGGAATGCCTCCGGGCAGTGATGTGGCCACGCTGAGCGTTTTAGGCTATGATCCCGCGAAGAATTACACCGGACGCGGGCCTTTGGAAGCCGCCAGCATGGGTATAAATCTCGGGCCGGATGATATCGCCTATCGCTGCAATCTGGTAACCATTGGCCAAAAAGATTCTCCGGAAGCATTAATGGATGACTTTACCGCCGGACATATATCCAGCCGTGAAGCTAGGGAAATTATCCTCGATATCAACAGCGTGCTTGGTTCCGATAAGTTTCAGTTTTATCCTGGCGTTGGCTACCGGCATCTTTTGGTTTGGCGTCATGGTTTAGCTGCGCCGCGGACAACTCCGCCGCATGATATAACCGGTAAGCGGATTTCCGAATATCTACCGCACGGTGAAGGCGCTGATGATATAAATGAGCTTATGCAAAAGACAGCGGATGTTCTTTTCAATCATCCGGTTAATCTGGACAGGGAAAGAGCCGGGAAAAAAACAGCCAATTCCATCTGGCTGTGGGGACAGGGGAAAAAACCGCAACTTATTCCGCTGACACAAAAATATGACATTCATGGAGGCATGATTTCCGCAGTAGACCTGCTTAAGGGTATCGGCTCCCTGGCCGGTCTGAAAGTTCTTAATGTTGAAGGAGCAACCGGTTATATTGATACCAATTACGAAGGCAAAGCCAAAATGGCCTTGGAGGCCTTAAAATTCATGGACTTTGTTTTCTTGCATCTGGAAGCTCCTGATGAAATGGGGCATGAGGGAAACGCGGAAGGAAAAATTAAAGCGATCGAATTTTTCGACGAAAGGATTGTCGGTACTATTTTAAACAAGATCAGTGTTTTCGGCGATTATCGTTTAATCGTGCTCAGCGATCATCCGACACCGCTGGATGTCAGGACGCACGTGAGCGATCCCAGTCCATTTGCCGTGCTGTCTTCAATAAAAGACGAAAACATCTCCTCCGGCCTTGTTTTTACCGAGGAAAACGCCAAAAGGACAGGGGTATTTATATCTCCCGGTCATACGCTGATGCAGAAATTTATACAGGATTGGAAGGATTTTGTCGGCAGATAATTTAACCACAATCCGTGTGATATACGGAGATACCGACGCTATGGGGATCGTTTATCACACGAATTACATAAAATGGTTTGAGGTGGGTCGTAACGAACTGATGCGCAAATTGGGCGTGGCCTATGCGGAGATGGAGAAATTCGGCATTCATCTTCCATTAACCAGAGTTGGCTGTCATTATCTGCTACCGGCCAAATATGATGATTTGCTGGTTATCGAAACGGAGCTAGACTATATCAAGCGGGCAAGTCTGAAATTTAATTCGCGCATCTGGGATGAAAAAAAGCAAAACTTGCTGGTGGAAGGATACACTGTCCATGCCTGCGTAAACCGTGAAGGCAAGGTTTTGAGAATTCCGCAGCAAATTCTTGAATTATTGAGCAAATATAATAATAAAGGGGAATGAAATGTCCAAATTATCCAAAAGAGAGCTTAAAGAACCTGATGCCTTTCAAGCTACAGTGACCAAAGTCCTCGAATACATCGAGGAAAATAAAACGCGTTTTTATGTCAGCGCCACGGCGGCGCTGGCGGCGATTGTGATTGCCGTCGGCATCTATCTGTATTGGAATAATTACCAGACCAGCGCCACCCAGATTTATACAAAAGCGCAAAATAGCTTGCTGCAGGGCATGTATAATCCTGCGGCGGCGGATGAAGCGGCAAAAACCTTTCATGAGTTGATCGATAAATATCCGCACAGCTGGAGCGCGCGCATGTCTCATTATCACTTGGGCAATATTTATTATAAAAAAGGCGAACTGGACAACGCCATTGACAGTTATAAAAAATTTGTAGCAGCAGTTAAGTCAGATGAAGCAGGGATAAAATTTTTGGCGCTCAGCTCATTGGGATATTGCTATGAAGCAAGAAAAGATTACAAATCGGCTCTGGAGTATTTTGAAAAGGCGCAGAAAACAAAAAATATCGGGTTCGAATCAATCGGTTATAGGAATGTCGCCAGAATTTATGAACTTATGGGCGACAAAAAGAAAGCGCTGGAGAATTACAAGATTGCGCTGCAGAGAAATATCGATCCATCAATGGATCTTTTCATTAAACGAAAAATATCTTCTTTGAGCTGATGAGTAAGGAGAATAGTTTTTGAAAGTTTTAATGTCCGGAAATGAAGCTATCGCCCGTGGCGCTTATGAGGCGGGCGTAAGATTTGCCGCCGCGTATCCCGGCACGCCGAGCACGGAAATACTGGAGGAATTTTCCAAGTATGAGGGAGTTTATGCCGAATGGTCACCCAATGAAAAAGTAGCCGTGGAAGTGGCCATCGGCGCCGCGTTGGCCGGCGAAAAGGCCATGGCGGTAATGAAACATGTGGGAGTGAACGTGGCGGCCGATCCGATATTTACGGTGAGCTACACGGGAACAAACAGCGCGCTGGTCATTGTGAGCGCGGACGATCCTTCGTTGCATAGTTCGCAAAACGAACAGGACAACCGCAATTACGCCAAATTTGCGAAAATTCCCATGCTGGAACCTGCGGACGCGCACGAAGCCAAAGAATTCGTCAAAATTGCCTTCGCCTTGGGCAAAAAATTTGATACCCCGGTTTTTCTGCGTTCCACAACCAGGGTTTCTCATTCCAAAGCTATCGTAAAATTAGGCAAGCCGGCAGTCTATCAGGATAAGACCGCCATTACTTTTAATGCGGAAAAATATGTGATGGTACCGGCGCTGGCGCGTCTGCGGCGCATTGAGGTGGAAAAACGTCTGGAAAAATTAAGGCAATACGCGGAAACCTTCCGGGAAAACAAAATGGAGATTAATGACCGCCGTGTCGGGATCATTACGGCGGGCATGCCTTATAACTACGCTAAAGAAGTTTTTCCTGATTATTCCTATCTCAAGCTGGGGATGATCTATCCGCTGCCGGAAAAACTCATCAGAAATTTTGCCAAAAAAGTGAAAAAGCTTTATGTCGTGGAGGAACTCGATCCTTATCTCGAAGAGCAAATAAAGGCGATGGGAATCAAGGTTACAGGAAAAGAAATTTTCCCTTACACTAATGAATTTGACCCCGGCATTATCGAAAATGCGATAAAAAAACATCTTAAAGGCAGGAGGTTTTCTGCCCAAACTATCCCCAGTCGTCCGCCCAATCTCTGCCCGGGTTGTCCGCACCGCGGGTTATTTTACGTTCTCGGCAGGCAAAAGGTTTTTGTCACCGGCGATATTGGCTGCTACACGCTTTCTTACATGAAACCGCTGTCTGGTTTGCATTCCTGTATCTGCATGGGCGCGAGTGTCGGCATGGCGCATGGTATGAGCAAGGCGCTTAAGGAGAAAGGGAAGGGGAAAATTGTCGGCGTTATCGGGGATTCAACATTCGTGCATTCTGGCATAACGCCTCTTTTGAACATGGCCTACAATAAAAGCGAGGCACTGATAATTATTTGCGATAACAGCACCACCGCCATGACGGGCATGCAGGAACACCCTGGCACGGGTTATACACTTCAGGGCCAGCGCACAAAACAACTTGATCTAAAGCTTTTAGTATCTTCTCTAGGTATTGATAATATAAAGGTTATTGATCCATATAATCTGAACGAAACAAAAGAAGCTATACGGGAAGAATTGACTAAGGCAGGTCCCTCGGTAATTATTTCTCAGCGTGGGTGCGTGCTCTTCAAAAGGAAAAACTACTCCACCGAAAAACCGCTGAAAATTGACGCGGAAAAATGCACCGGCTGCAAGGCATGTCTTGGTTTGGGTTGTCCCGCGATTTCCTGGCAAAACGCAGCGGCATCGGAAGGTGGCAAACGCAAGGGAAATTCTTTGATTGATGAGGGTCTTTGTACCGGATGCGGCATTTGTGCGCAAGTCTGCAAGTTTGAAGCAATTTTATAATAATATTGGGTCACTACATGATTAAAAAAAGTGAAGTTACGAGCATATTATTGGCTGGAGTAGGGGGACAGGGAATCCTTAAAGCCAGTGATATTATGTGCGAAGTACTAATGGCAGCAGGTTGCGATGTGAAAAAAAGCGAAGTACACGGCATGGCACAGCGCGGCGGTTGCGTGACCAGCCATGTGCGCTATGGCCATAAAGTATATTCGCCCCTGGAAAAGACAGGCAGCGTTAACGTTCTTCTGTCTTTTGAAAAAATGGAAGTATTGCGCTATCTGCATTATTTAGACACTGAATCGGCAATTATCGTTAACAGCGAAAAGATCAATCCGCCGGCGGTAAATATCGGTGCTTCACATTATCCTATTGATTTTATTGATAATTTACAAAAAAAGTTTCGTTTCGTGCAGGAAATTGATGCCGCAACTTTGGCTAAAAAAGCCGGAAGTATTAAAACGGCGAATATCGTTTTGCTCGGAGCATTATCAAAACTAATGGATATAGATTTTAAAATTTGGCTAAAAATAATAGAAATTTCTTTTCCCGAAAAGCTGGTTAAAATGAATATTGACGCTTTTCAAATGGGAATTAATGCCTAAATTACTACATAATTCAATTTATTAGGATGATAAATTAAAGTTATGGCCGAGGATTATTATCAGATATTAGGCGTGGATAAAAAAGCATCTGCGGACGAAATAAAAAAGGCTTATCGTAAGCTGGCCGTCAAGTGGCATCCGGATAAAAATCCGAACAATAAAATAGCAGAAGAAAAATTCAAAAAAATTAGCGAAGCTTACGCGGTATTGAGTGACCCGCAGAAGCGGCAGCAATATGACACTTTCGGGTCAGCTGATCAATTCCGCCAGCAATATTCGCAGGAAGACATTTTCCGTGGCTTTGATTTGGACGAAATCCTGCGGAGTTTCGGTTTTGGCGGTATCAGGGGAGGCAGAACGACATTTAGAACCGGCAGAAGGGGAAGCGGCGGATTTCAGCAATATGACGATCCTTTTGCCGATTTATTCGGCTCGATGGGCGGCGCTGCCGGCGGACGTCAATATGCGCAGACACCGCAAAAAGGCCAGGATGCTGAGTATAACCTATCGATATCATTGGAAGAATCTGTATTCGGGGCAGATAAGAAAATTTCTTTTCAAATTGAGAACCGTGTCGAAGACATCAGCGTCAAAATACCTCCCGGAATCAGTACCGGTAAAAAGCTGCGCTTACCCGGTAAAGGCCTATCCGGCTATAATGGCGGACCGAACGGCGATTTATACCTAAACATCAATGTCTTGCCACATCCAATATTTGCCCGTGACGGTAATGATTTATATGTTGAAAAAACCATTAAATTCACTCAGGCGGCGCTAGGAACAACCATAGATGTTCCGACGCTCGATGGTTCTACAAAAAGGCTCAAAATTAGCCCCGGAACGCAGAACAATACCAAGATAAGAATGAAAGGATTTGGCGTTCCCGGATTAAAAGGCGCGGCCAAGGGAGATCAGTATGTTAAGATCAACGTGGAAGTTCCCAATAAACTTACCGATCGTCAGGCAAAACTTATCAAACAGTTAGCGGAAGAAGGTATTTAGACGCAGCGATATTACGTCTGAAGCTGAAACGTTATTACAATCAGAGATTTTCATTTAAAATTAATTTTATTAGACTTAAATCTAGAGCTATAATCTTAGATAAATTACGTCTTATAAGATATGTTATGTAAACATTGTTTATAATATATGGTTTTTTTGGTTTTCCTATATCAATTTAACATCGCCGATTACACCCATTTCTTTGCCAATAATAATAATTATGCCGAGAATTCCCTTTATTTGCATGCCAAAATGGAGAGCTTTTTCAATGTCGTTTTTGCTTTTTACATTATTCCCTATGGCGGAGGCGGCGGCATCGGCCAGCGTCGTTGATTTGGAAATAACACAGACAGCGTCTGCCTTACCGAAACTTATTGACGGACCTACTGTGGCCGATGAAGTGCAGATACCAAGCGGCGTTTTTTCCGGCTCAACCACAAAATTAACTTTATAACTTAAAGGTGATTCGCCGGCAAAAACGGACACGGTAAGGTTATCTTTCGCTTTTAAAAAAATATCACCTCCGTTTTCAATAATCAGCGTTTGCGCGTAATCAGAAATATCCTTACCTACGAATTCAGCGACGGCACCCGCGACTGACGCCATCGGCCCTACTCCGGCCAGTGCGCTTTTTTCCAACATGTCCCGCACAATAGGCGGCGCCAGATTATCAAGAGGCAACGGTGCCAGCGAGGTGAGAAAGTGCTGATTTTTTTTGATATAATTTTCCAGAAGCGAACGGTGATTGATGAGAGCTCTTTCCGCCGTTACGGCCAGATTGACATCACTGCTGATAAAAAGATCGCTTTGGGCGATAACGACTTTGTATGATTGAAGATTATCTTTAGATATTAAATTTCTATATGTTCGTTCCTCATATTTTACTTTAGGTGAAAATATCATTGGAAATTACCGAAAATTGCCGTTAGGAATAAATTGTGGCGCCCTCCCCCAGTATGCGGTCCGCTTCTTTCTTCAGTTTTTCGCTGATATCAAGCCGCAAATCATCTCCCAGATAAACTATTGTTTCGCTCTTACCGTTGATAATATGCATATATCCTTCGTAATTACCTCGGTATTTTTTGATAGTTTCATTAAAAGACTTTATAGTTTCGACGGAAACTTTGCTGGTGTCGATCATAAAGCGCACCTGTTTGTAGGGGTTTTCCAGCGCCTTGGATAAGGTCATGGCCTCCTGAGCGATTATTTTTACCGATTCATCGCCAACATCGAGAGTGCCGGTAATCACTATCGGTTCGTCTTCGTGAAGTACATGATAATATTTTCCGTATGTATCAGACCAGAAAATCACGCCAACGGAACCTTGCAAATCTTCCAAAGTAACGTTGCACATGATATCTTTTCTTTTTGTCTGTCTTTCGGAAAGCGCGCTGACCACACCGGCAATAGTTACGGTATCTTTATCGTTTTTTGCGCTTAAATTGGCGGAATTGGCGTTGGTAACAAACTTTAATTTGTCGGCATAGCGCAGCAAAGGATGACCACTAATATAGAAACCCAGAGCCTCCTTTTCCATCGCTAAAAGCTCTTTCTGGTCCCATTCGACAATGTCAGGGATTTCATAAGTCGAGCCGCCGTTATTTTTACCGGAAGACGTCTCCAACTGATCAAAAAAACTGGCCTGCGCGCTTTGAATTTCTTTTTGCCGCCGTTGCGCTTCTTCCATCGCGTCTTCAAAATGCTCCATTAACTGGCGTCTTTTATAACCCAAAGAATCAAACGCTCCGCACTTAATCAGACTTTCCAGCACGCGTTTATTTGTCTTGCGCAGGTCGATCCGGATTAAAAAATCCATAAATGTAATGAACTTACCTTTATTTCTGGCTTCAATTATGGAATCAATGGCCGCGTCGCCGACATTTTTTACCGCCGCCAGACCAAAACGTATGTTTTCGCCGGAGATGCTGAAATCTTTTTCTGACTCGTTGATATCAGGCGGCAAGATATTTATGCCCATGTCCTTGCAGGTAATCATGTGCTTGATGATTTTATCGCGGTTGTCTTTTTCACTTGTCAGGAGAGCAGCCATGAAAGCGACCGGATAATGAGCCTTCAGATAGGCCGTCTGATAGGAAATCATGGCGTAGGCAGTGCTGTGGGATTTGTTAAAACCGTATTCAGCGAATGTTTCCATCTGCTCCCATATTTTTCTGGCTTTTTGCTCATTTATTTTCTGTTTTTTCGCCCCTTCAATAAACTTGGGCTTTTCTTTTTCCATGTCTTCCGGCTTTTTCTTGCTCATCATTTTACGCAGAGTATCAGCTTCAGCCATGGTGTAATTGCCGATAGTACCGGCAATCTGCATAACTTGCTCCTGGTAAAGAATAATGCCGTATGTTTCTTTTAAAATAGCCTCAAGCTGAGGCAGTTCATAACTTATTTGCGTTTTTCCCTGCTTGCGCGCGATGAACTCCGGAACCATTTTCATCGGCCCCGGGCGGTACAGGGCGATCAAAGCGATAACATCTTCAATGCGGTCGGGTTTCATATTGACCATAATTTCTTTCATGCCGTCGCTTTCCAACTGAAAAACTCCGTCGGTTTCCCCACGCGTCAGCAGCTCATATGTTTGTTTATCATCCAGCGGTAAATTATCGATATTCAAATCAATATTGTGAGATTGCTTAATGAATTTAAGAGCGTTCTTAATTACCGTCAAAGTCTTAAGACCCAGGAAATCAAACTTAGTCAATCCCACGGCCTGAATGTCGTTCATGGAATACTGAGATACAACTTCGTCTTTCGGTATGCAAAGCGGCACTCGTTCCACCAAAGGCACGTCAGAAATAACAACGCCGGCGGCATGCGTCGACGCGTGGCGATTCAGACCTTCTAAAATACGTGAAAATGCCAGAAGTTTATCAATGCGCGGGTCTTTTTTGGCTTCCTGCTGCAGGCGCGGCTCGGTTTTAATTGCCTGCTCGAGCGTTATATTGAGCACGTTAGGCACTAGTTTGGCGATTCTGTCCACTTCTCCGTAGGGAATATTCAAAGCACGGCCGACATCGCGAATCACCGCCTTGGCCTGCATTTTACCGAACGTGATTATCTGAGAAACTTTATCCTTGCCGTATTTTTCGGTAACATAGCGAATAACTTCGTCCCTGCCCTCCTGGCAGAAATCAATGTCGATATCCGGCATGCTGATACGGTCGGGATTAAGGAACCTTTCAAAAAACAGCCCGTAACGGATAGGATCGATATTGGTTATTTTTGTCGCGTAAGCGACCAAGCTGCCGGCGGCTGAACCGCGTCCCGGTCCCACGGGAATGTTGTGGTGCTTTGCGTGTTTGACAAAATCGGAAACAATCAAAAAGTAGCCCGCAAAGCCCATGGCCTTGATCATTTCCAGCTCTTCGCTTAGTCGCTTTTCGTATTTTGCCCTAATTTCCTGTTCTGTGCCATGTTGGTTCCTGATGATTTCCGGGAACCGTTTTTCCAGTCCTTCCCTAGCCTTGCGCTCCAGATATTCATCGAGTGTTTCTTCAGGGTTTTTTACTTCGAACTTGGGCAGATAAAATTTGTTCAAATCCAGTGATAGATTGCATTTTTTGGCGATTTCCACGGTGTTCGAAAGGGCCTCCGGATATGCGGCAAAAATCTCATGCATCTCTTCCGGTGAACGGAAATAAAACTGATCTGTTCCCAGCGACATGCGATCATTGTCTTCGATAGTTTTGCCGGTCTGAATGCACAGCAGTACATCATGCGCCGGAGCATGCTCACGGTTCAAATAATGACAGTCATTGGTGGCAACAAGCGGAATGGAAAGTTCACGGCTTATCTCGATCAGACTTTTGTTGGCAGTTTGCTGATCAGGCAAGCCGTTTTGCATCATTTCCAGATAATAATTTCCTTCACCGAAGATGGCCTGATAACTGCGCGCGGCGTTTTTGGCCTCATCAATTTTTCCCTTCAGGATTAAATCACATATTTCTCCGTGCAGGCAGGCGCTCATCGCGATAAGGCCTTCCGCGCATTCCTTGAGTAATTCTTTGTCCACGCGGGGACGATAATAAAAACCTTCCAGAAAAGCGGCACTGGTGAGCTTCATCAGATTTTTGTAGCCCTGCATGTTTTTGACCAGAACAAGAAGATGATTTGCCGTTTCCCCTGGCGCGTAACTTTTTTCAAATCTGCTTTTTGGCGCGACATACAGTTCCGCCCCGATAATCGGTTTTATTCCGTGGGCGTAAGCGCGCTGATAAAAATCAATTGCGCCGAACATATTCCCATGATCAGTAATGGCAATCGCCGGCATTTTATATTCGCGCGCTTTTTGCAACAAATCTTCCAGACGGATCATGCCGTCCAAGAGACTGTATTGAGTATGCACATGCAGATGCACAAATTCAGAATGCTTCATGATTTAATAAAAAATATATTAAGCCGGCTGATATCTAATTAATCCAGCCAGTAGTTGGGCGCTTCTTTGGTTATAATAACGTCATGCACGTGGCTTTCACGCAAACCAGCTGCGGTGATGCGCACAAAACGGGATTTTTCGATTAATTCGGCAATTGTTTTACACCCCGCGTAACCCATACCGGCGCGTAAGCCACCGATTAGCTGATGAATGCTAGCCGAAAGCGAGCCGCGGAAAGGCACCCTGCCTTCGATTCCTTCCGGAACAAGTTTTGAAGCACCTTCTATGTCATCTTGATAATAGCGGTCGCGGCTGCCCATTTTCATCGCTTCCAGGGAACCCATGCCGCGGTAAACTTTATAGCTGCGTCCCTGAAATAAGACGGTTTCGCCGGGACTTTCTTCCGTGCCGGCAAATAAGCCGCCGATCATTACACTGTGCGCGCCACAGCCGATAGCTTTAACGATGTCGCCGGAATATTTTATTCCGCCATCCGCTATTACGGGAATGCCGTTTTGGGCCGCTATTTTGTAGGCGTCACGGATCGCGGACATCTGCGCTACTCCCACTCCGGCGATAACCCGCGTGGTGCAAATTGAACCTGGGCCGACGCCTACCTTTACGGCATCCACGCCGGCGTCGATCAGCGCTTTTGCTCCTTCTGATGTCGCCACATTTCCGGCAATTAATTCGCACTTCGGGAAGTTAGCCTTCGTGGACTTAATCGCGTCGATTACCGCGGCGGAATGTCCGTGCGAGGTGTCAATGACGATAACATCAGCGCCTGCCGCCAACAACGCGTCAATCCTTGCTTCGCGATCGATTATTCCGACCGCCGCTCCAACACGTAACCTGCCCAGCGAATCTTTACAGGCATTTGGGAAACGCCGTATTTTTTCGATATCTTTTATGGTGATTAGGCCTTTTAATTGATATTCATCATCAACGACCAGCAATTTCTCGATGCGGTGTTTGTGAAGGAGTTTTTTTGATTCTTCCAGAGAAATCGTTGATGAAACGGTTACCAGATTTTTTTTGGTCATCACGTTGGATACGGGCTGTGAAAGATCCTCCTCAAAGCGCAAATCGCGATTGGTGAGAATACCCACCAGTTTCCCTTTTTTGGTGACCGGAACGCCCGAAATCGAATATTTGCTCATCAGTTCGAGGGCATCGCTCACTTTCTGATCCGGTTCAATGGTGATCGGGTCCACAATCATTCCGCTTTCTGATTTTTTGACTTTGTCCACTTCTACAGCCTGGTGCTCTATGCTCATATTGCGGTGAATAATGCCGATACCTCCTTCCTGCGCCATGCATATCGCCGTGCGGGATTCTGTTACCGTGTCCATGGCAGCGGAGATAATCGGGATACGCAGGGATATATTTTTAGTCAGGAGCGTGGAAACATCAACGTCTTTGGGTAATACACTGGAAGCCGCGGGCACCAGAAGCAGATCATCAAAAGTCAAAGATTCTTTTACGATATCATCAAGCATTATGTCCTCCCGGAGAAGTAAAAATTAATCATTTTGAATAAAATATTTCTTGCCGTTTAAGGTTACAAAAAATTCATTTCCATCAGCAGATTGTTCTATATGCTCAGCCAGCTGGTAATAACTTTTACGGGAAAATCGCGCTTTAAATTTACCGTCTTTTACCATGCAATAAGGAACATTATTACAGCCGATTTGTAAAGTGTTTAAATCCAGTTTTTCCATCGAATCGTCGGTTAAGAGAACATGGAAACAATCGCCTCCTTCTTCTTGGTTGTGTGTTTTAAAAACGGATGTAACGACAAAAGCGGTGTCTTCCACGTCCAGATAACACCGCTCTTCGCCAAGTTCAATCAGATAATTGCCGTCGGCATCGATTTTAAGGTTTTCAAAGAAAATACAAAGAAATTCCTTACGAAACATATGTGCCCCACGAAAATACCAGATTCCTTCTTTATCTATCCTGATTTCGCTTTCTTGCATTTATATATTCTTTCTGCTGTCCAGTATGATAGTCACCGGCCCGTTATTTATTAATTCTATTTTCATCATTTCCTGAAATTTTCCACAGCATGTCTTTACCTGCTGCCCGGCTTTATCAAGAAAATAATCATACAATTTCTGCGCTTTTTGCGGCTCTTCAGCGTTAACAAAAGACGGGCGTCTTCCTTTGCGGCAATCCGCCAACAATGTGAACTGAGAAACCACCAGCAGCGCGCCTGCTGTTTCCAGCAAGGAAAGATTCATTTTTCCCTGATCGTCTTCAAATATCCGCAGGTTAATGGACTTGTCCAGAATATAGTCGGCATCGGCTGGCGTGTCTTCTTTTTCGATACCCAGAAAGATCAAAATACCAGATTTAATTGAAGAAAATTCTTTATGATTAATTTTAACGCCGGCACGCTCGACTCGTTGAATAACGGCTCTCATGGATAGTCCTGTTAAAATTGCGGCATGCTATCAGCAAATGCTTTTCTGTTCAAGTTAATATTTACGCTGAAATACGTGCTGGTATTTTAAAAATACATGTACGGAAAAATATATTTATCTTGACAAGGATCTTTTTTCCTGCTAATGACAGCGCGTTTTTTTATCCATGGCGTTAGCAGAAGTTTTTCTTAAGTTAAACTCTCCCGCAGCGTCGATACTAATGATTAAGGTTACAGGAGGACCGTTTCCCATGGTTTGTCAGACAGTAAGAGCGAATCAGGAATGCTCTTTTATGAGCAAAAAAGGGTGTAATTTTTTTGGCGGAAGTTGCCAGCCCGTAGTGGAAAAATGCGATACCTGCGGTAAGGTAATTGACTATGAATCAAAAAAATATTGCAGCGTGTATCCCAACCCGGCGAGCAAGTGGTTGACGGGCAAATGCCCCACGGCTACCCATATTAAGCTGGAAATCAGCGAAGGAACGCAAAAAATCAACCCTTTGAAAGCTTCTAAAAGATCAAGCAAAAAAGCCTAAAATGCTGTTTTTGAGCAAAAAAACAAAAAAGCCGGCCAAATTAAGAATGGCCGGCTTTTTTTTATTCGGTAATCATGGCTCTTATTGCCATCAATTCTTGTTTTATTTGAGCCAGCCTTTCCTTTTCGGATGAATTCTTGTTTTCTTGTTCGCGGTATTCGCGAGTTTTAATGAGTTGCTTTTTTGCCCCGTCGATAGTGAAACGCTGTGCGTACAACAAATTCCTTATTGTCAGTAATTCCTGAACATCTTTTCTTCTGTATAGCCGCTGCGACGTCCTAGTGCGTACCGGCTTAATAGTTTTGAATTCTGTTTCCCAATACCTGATAACATATGGCTCAACGTTGAGAATTTTGCTTACTTCGCCAATACGAAAATATGCTTTTTCAGGTATGATTGTTTCCATAATATTTCGCTTATGTGGCTGACTTTCCGGCGCGTAAAAGATATCCTGAAAACAATAAAATAAACAATATAAAATACCTTAAAAAACAGCGTGATTCACGCAGTAATTAAAGTTATATATTATGACGTTAGCGCAGGTTAATAATGTTTGTTGTTATCAATTAAGGGCCTTACGCAAAACCTGAGATGATTTAAAGGTCAAGACGCGGCGCGCGGTGATGGAAATTTCTTCTCCGGTCTGCGGATTCCGCCCACGGCGTGATCTTTTTTCCTTTACAATAAAATTTCCAAAACCGGAAATCTTTACCTTTTCTCCTTGCGCAAGTTTTTCTTTAATCAGATCAAAAACCGTTTCGACAATATCCGCTGATTCTTTCTTGGAAAAACCAAGCTTTTCGTAAACATTCTGTATGATTTCTATCTTCGTCATTTCCATACCTCCGTTTTATTCTTCTTGCTTGTTTTCGCCCCTTATCTTAGCTTTGGTCAAATCAACGATGTTGCGTATTATTCGTTCATGCACTTCGCCCGCCTGACTATCCGTAAGCGTGCGTTGCGCAGACCGGTAAGAAAAACGAAACCCTATGCTTTTTGTTCCTTCCGGAATACCTTTGCCTTCGTATATATCAAAAATTACGACATTTTCAAGCAAATCTTCATTTAAATTTGAAATAATATTAATGATATAATCAGCTTCAATTTTTTTGTCCAGCACAAAGGCGACGTCTCGATTTATGGCCGGAAATCGGGAAAAATCGGCATAATTAACCACGGTTTTTGATGCCTGAGCAATAAGGTCGGTGTTAATCTCAAAAAAACAAGCGTCCTGCTTTAAATCCAATTTCGCCATTATCTGAGGATGAATAACCCCCATGCATCCTAAAGGTATTTCGCCGGAAAAAACAGTGCATGATTTTCCCGGATGCAAAAAAGGTTCGGAAGGAGATGCGGCGAATTTGATATTACTTATTTTTAAGTCAAAAAATAAATTTTCCAGACATCCCTTCAAATCAAAAAAATCTGTTGGTGTTTTTAGTCCCCATAAATCGTCTGTTTTTGCTCCCGACATTAACGCGGCGCAGAAATTTTTTTCTTCAGGCAGCTTTCCTTTCTGGCGGTGGATAAATGCACGGCCCAATTCAAATATCTTTAAATTTCCGTAACCGTTGTTGATGTTTTTTTTCAATGTATCCAAAAGGCCAACCAGCAATGTCGGGCGCATAATGGACTGCTCTTCGGTTAAGGGGTTGCTGATAGCTACCACATTGCGCCTTTTGTCATCCGTGGGCAGAAGCACATTATCCAGTGACGAGGGCGCAATAAAGCTGTAGTTGATGACTTCGCTGAAACCCATGCCGTTCATTACATTTCTGAGGCGCTTTTCCATATCCTGGTAGTTATGACGCGTTTCGGTTATGGAAATATCAGGAAGAGTCTCCGGCACACGCTTGTATCCGTAAATTCTGATGATTTCTTCAATTAAATCTATTTCTCTGGTTAGATCCATCCGGAAAGAAGGCGGTTTTACCCGGTAAACACCCTTCCCCGCCGCGTTAACCTTCATTTCGAGACTGCGCAATATTTTGAGAATTTCAGCGGTGGGTATTTTTGTGCCGGTTATCTGATGGACGCGCGTTAAACGCAGCTTAATATTTTTTACTGTCTTTATTTTTTGCGGATACTCATCAATGTAACCGCGGCAGACGCTTCCACCGGACAAATCAGCAATAAGTTGAGCCGCGCGATTTAACGCCCTCACTACTCCCTCAGGATCAACACCTCTTTCAAAACGAAACGCGGCATCAGTGGGCATGCCTAATTTTCGCGCTGAGCGTCGAATGGATTGGGGATTGAAGTAAGCGCTCTCAAGTAAAATAGTGCTGGTGTCTTCTTTGACTTCAGAATTCAGTCCGCCCATAATGCCGCCGATAGCTATCGGTTTTACGCCGTCGCAGATCAGCAAAGTATCATCGGTTAATTTCCGACTTTTGCCGTCTAGCGAAACAAATTCCTCGTCTTTTTTTGATTTACGAACAATGATGCGCCCTTTTTCCAAAAAACGGAAATCGAAGGCGTGCAACGGCTGTCCCATTTCGAGCATGACAAAATTTGTCACATCAACAACATTGTTGATCGCGCGCATACCCGCCGCTTCCAACCTTGTTTTCAGCCAGACAGGCGAGGGACCGATGGTAACATTCTTAATCATCCTGGCAGTGTATCTTGGACAAAGCTCCGGATCCATTATTTTCACGGAGGTTAGCCTTTTAATGCTCTGGTCATTTTCTTTTATTCTGATTTCGGGTATTTTTATTTTTTTATTTGTCAGCGCGGCCGCTTCACGCGCTATACCCAGCATGCTGAGGCAATCAGCACGATTAGGCGTGACGTTTATATCCAGAACAGTGTCTTTTAAATCAAGAGCCTTTTCCAGGGGCAGACCCAATTTAAAACCGTGCGACAACTGCATAATGCCGGAAGCATCATCTCCTATTTCCAGCTCGGCTTCCGAACACAACATTCCCTCAGAGAGCTCACCGCGCAGACGAGCTTCTTTAATTACATATCCTCCAGGAATGGTCGCGCCTACTTTGGCCAGGGGAACTATGTCGCCGGCTTTAATGTTCTTTGCTCCGCAGACAACAGGATATTTTTTTGCGCCGTCGGTAACTTCACAAAGTGAAAGATTGTCCGCGTTGGGATGAGGTTTTACGGAAATGATTTTTGCTGTGACCACACCGGTAAAGGCGGGCACGATTTCTTTGATTGCTTCCACTTCCAGCCCGGACATGGTCATTCGTTCGGCCAGTTTTTCCGCCTTTAAAGAAATATTTACATAGTCCTTAAGCCATTTGAGGCTGACCAACATAAGAAACGTTTCTCCCGCTAAAATTGTCTGAGGAATCGGAAATCGTTTTCGAAAAATAAACGAATATCGGAAACGCCGTATTTCAGCATGGCAATGCGTTCGAGCCCGAGCCCGAACGCAAAACCAGTGTATTTCTCCGAATCATAGCCTACGTATTTGAAAACCGCGGGGTCAACCATGCCGGAGCCGAGAATCTCCAGCCAGCCGCTTTGCTTACATACACGGCAGCCCTCGCCTTTGCAAATCACACAACATATGTCCACTTCAGCGGAAGGTTCGGTGAAAGGAAAAAAACTCGGACGAAAACGAATTTTTGTCTCCTGGCCGAATATTATTTTAAGAAAAACGGCGAGAATTCCCTTTAGATCTCCGAAAGTAATTCCCTGATCCACAAGTAATCCTTCAATCTGATGAAACATTGGGGTGTGGGAAACGTCCGAATCGCGTCGGTAAACCCTGCCGGGAGACAATATTCGCACCGGTGGTTTTACTTTTTCCATTACTCTCACCTGAACCGGCGAGGTATGCGTGCGCAAGACGATATTTTCTTCGATATAGAAAGTATCTTGCATGTCGCGCGCCGGATGGTCTTTGGGAATATTCAAGGCTTCAAAATTATAATAATCAAGTTCCACCTCCGGTCCTTCCACCACCGAAAAACCGAAAGACGAAAATATTGAACAAATCTCTTGCGCGACCTGAGTAACGGGATGAGTTCTGCCGTATTTTACGGCGCGTCCGGGCAGCGTTACGTCTATCTTTTCTTTCAGCAGCGCCTCTTCCGCATTTTGGCCGGACTGCAGGCGCAGCACCTCTTCAATGCGGCTGGTCAGCAGTTCCTTGACATCATTACAGCGCTTTCCGAAAAGAGGCCTTTGCTCCTGAGGAACTTTTGCGATATCGCGTAGTAATTGCGTTATAAGCCCTTTACGGCCAAGATACTTTGTGCGGATCGCAATAATTTCTGATTCGTTTGTCGCGGCCTGAATTTCCGCCAGGGCGTTTTTTTCCAGCTGCTGAAGGTTTTCTATCATGCCCCCTGCTCGCCTTTTGCCGCATGCACAATCTGAGCGAAACCCTGCGGGTCATTAACCGCCAGTTCGGCTAAAATTTTGCGGTCAATTTCAATTTTTTCCTTTTTCATGCCGTCAATCAAACGGCTGTAAGAAATATTGTTCAGACGAGCCGCGGCGTTGATGCGGGCAATCCACAATTTACGGAAATCTCTTTTTCTCGCACGCCGATCACGATAAGCGTAAGCCAAAGCCTTATCCACGGCTTCGGTTGCTGTGCGCAACAGGCGGCTTCTCGCGCCGAAAAATCCTTTGGCCAGTTTTAATATTTTTCTTCTTTTCTTGCGGGCGGTAACACCCCTCTTTACTCTCGACATTTCTATATCTCCTGTTTATTCTTTAATATTATACAAATCATCGCCTATAGATACGGGATGAGTCTTTTGATGTCTCTATAATTGGCCGAATCAACCAGGGCACCTTTTCTCAAATTCCTCTTTCTCTTTGTCGTTTTCTTAGTCAGGATATGGCTGGCGTAGGCCTTACTGCGCTTTATTTTCCCCTTGGCGGTTAAGGAAAAACGTTTGGCTGCTCCTCTGTGCGTTTTAATCTTTGGCATTTATTTCCCTCTCTGGTTTATTTGTTTTTTTTGGGAGAAACAATCATTACCATGGAACGTCCTTCAAGCCGCGGCTCCTGGTCAACAACACAATGTTCAATAAGCTGCGCTCTGATCTGCTCCATTAATTTTTTACCTATCTCGGTGAATGATATCTCCCTTCCCCTGAACACCATCGATATTTTAACTTTATCATGCTGCTCTAAAAATTTTTTAATGTGCTTGATTTTTACCTGTATATCATGTTCTTCGGTTTTCGGCCTTAATCTGATTTCTTTCACATGAACTACGGTCTGGCTTTTTTTGGCATCGTGAAGCTTTTTACTCTGCTTATATCGGTACTTGCCGTAATCCATTATTTTACAAACGGGTGGCTCGGCATTAGGCGATACCTCGACCAGATCCATTCCGGCTTTTTCGGCGTGCTCCAGGGCTTCATTTAGTGATATAATTCCCAGTTGTTCACCCTCTTCGTTTATTACGCGAACATTGGCCGACCGTATTTCCCGGTTGATCCTTAAATCTTTAACTATACGTCACCTCCTGCATTATGTTCTTTTCGCCCTAAAATTACTTTCTCTTTTCACACATTTCTTTAACAAGTTCAATGAATTCCTGTACCGGCACGGATCCTAGATTCGCTCCGTCGCGGGCGCGTGGGGCAACGGCTGCCGCGGAAACTTCTTTATCGCCGATTACCAACATATAGGGAATCTTCTGCATCTGCGCCTGTCTTATTTTATAGCCCAGCTTTTCATTTTCAAAAAACTTTTCACAACGGATGCCCGCTTCAGTCAGTTTTTCGTAAACTGACTGAGCATACGGTATATGTTTATCTGTAACGGTCAGCAATATGCATTGCGTAGGTGCAAGCCACACGGGAAACGCTCCGGCATAATGCTCAATGAGCACTCCCATAAAACGTTCGATGGCGCCCAGTATTACACGATGAAGCATCACCGGACGGTGCTTTTCTCCGTCGGCGCCGATATAACTCAAATCGAACCTTTCCGGCAAAGTAAAATCGCACTGAATTGTGGCACACTGCCATTTTCTTTTCAAGGCATCTTTTAATTTAAAATCGATTTTCGGGCCGTAAAAAGCTCCGTCGCCTTCATTAATCACATAATTTATTTTATTGTCTTCCAGCGCGTTTTTGAGCGCATCTGTGGCTAGTTGCCAGTCCTGATCGGTTCCGATGTAATGATCAGGTTTGGTGCTCAATTCCACTTCATACTCGAATCCGAAAATACCCATCGCGTAATTTACAAAATCGGCAATGGCGCGGATCTCCGTATTAAGCTGCTCAGGAGTGCAAAGAATATGCGCGTCGTCCTGCGTGAACTGCCTCACTCTCAGCAAACCGTGCAAGACACCGGTTTTCTCGTGTCGATGCACGGTTCCCAGTTCAAAATAACGCAACGGCAGATCACGGTAGCTGCGAATTTTTGATTTATAAATCAGCATATGTGACAGACAGTTCATCGGCTTGATGCCGTAGGTCTGTTCATCAACTTCCGTAAAATACATGTTGTCGCGGTAATGCTCAAAATGACCTGATTTTTTCCAGAGATCAACCTTGAGAATCTGCGGACCCATAACCATTTCATAACCGCGCTTGAGATGTTCTTTCCTCTCCCAGTCTTCGATGATGTAGCGCAGCATCATCCCCTTGGGGTGAAATATAATCAGCCCTGCTCCCGCTTCCTCGTTAACCTGAAAAAGATCCAGTTCTTTTCCAAGTTTTCGGTGATCTCTTTTTTTCGCCTCTTCCAGCAGAGTCAAATAATTGGTCAGAGATTCTTCATCCGCGAAACCGGTTCCGTAAATGCGCTGAAGCATTTTATTTTTTTCATCACCCCGCCAGTATGCGCCGGCAACGCTTAAAAGTTTAAAAGCTTTTATCACTCCCGTGGAAGGAATATGCGGCCCGCGGCAAAGGTCGATGTAATTCCCGTCTTTGTAAATACTTACTATTTCGATATCAGGCGGCAAATCATTGATGAGTTCTACCTTGTAATCTTCCTTGCGTTCCGTGAATAATTTGACGGCTTTTTGCCTTTCGATTTCTTCACGCACAAAAGGATAGTCGGCCTTAATAATTTCACGCATTTTTGTTTCTATTTTTTCAAAATCATCCGTCGTGAAAGGCTTTTCGTATTCAAAATCATAATAAAAACCATCTTGAATGGACGGACCGATGCTGACTTTCGCTCCTTTAAATACTTCCTGCACAGCGTGCGCCATCACGTGAGAAATGCTGTGACGAAGAATGTCCAGACCCGCATCGGAATTGACATCGATTACATCAATAACTGCGTCTTTCTTCAAAACACGGCTTAAATCAACAATTTCACCGTTGAGCTTGACCGCCACGGCGTTGGTCAGGGCATCTTTATTCCATGAAGCAATTGCCTCGGCCGCGCTTGCGCCTGAATTTATTTCGACTATTTTTTTATCGGGAAAAGTTACTTTAATCTTCATCGCTTATAGCCGTAAAGCTTCTTATCAAAATCCATTTTAAAAGGGCATCACCAATTTTGCTGATGCCCTTTGCGTGATGCTTATCTGATTGATTCTCATTAATAAATGGTAGGCACGCAGGGATTTGAACCCTGGACATCCACCGCGTCAGGATGGCGCTCTCCCCCTGAGCTACGTGCCTATCGTTTTAACCTGCTCCAGAGCGTGAAGCTAGTAGCAGTAAATCATTAACATGTCAAGCAAATATCTTATTTTATCAGGTTGTTGAAGAGGCGCGGTTCAGGTATTTGATCCCTTTGGTGATGTAGGTAAAACCTGAGGCGATGGTGAAAGCCGCCGTTATCCAAAAGAAGATTTCCACCCACTTATAACTTATTAAATGTCCGATAAATTGATACAGCAGGGCAAACAGAATAGTGGCAATTTGCAAAACAGTGGTAACTTTGCTGATAAATGCCGGTTTCATTTCATATTTTACCGACATCATGTATAAAACGAGGATCCCCAGCGTGATGATAAAATCCCTGCTGATTACCAAAACCGTAAGCCAGCTCGGAATAAGCCCGATTATGGCTAAGGTTATGTACATCGAAGAAAGAAGCAATTTGTCGGCTAGCGGGTCAATAAAAGCCCCTACCGTCGTTTGTCTGTTGAACGCCCGGGCAATGACGCCGTCCAAGACATCCGTTAACCCGGCGATACCGAAAGTGACAAGCGCCTCTAAATACATCTCCTGGAGCAGGAAAATGATAATTACAGGGACTAAAACGATGCGCAATACCGATAAGAAATTGGGGATATTCATAATTTAAAACATATTAACTGCGCAAATTAGGCCCAAGCGGCATTGTTTCCATAATTTTATTGACAACCTCTTCCATGACTTCTTCATAAGCACGGCATGATTTCATTTCCCGTCCTTTGCGCGTAAAGGCAAAATTTCGGCTTTTCGCCGTGTGGCTTGCTCTCCAGATAACTTCCCCGTTGTCGCTTTTACGCAATTCACAGCTCAAAGAGACAGTCACGGGGGCCGAAAAGAAACCTATGGGCTTATCGCTTTTTTGGAGCGTCGAATAAAGAACCGCGTCCGCGCCAACAAGATCACGAAGGCGTTGCGGTTCAATGTTGGAAATATCTGCTTTTTGACTGTTTGTATTAAGTTCCTCGAGGCGGCGGTCAATCATCTCTGGAGAGAGCTTATTGTATCCTTTGAAATACAATTCGTCTATTATCTTGGCGCGCAGTAAAGACGGAGCAATTTCATCTTTTGTTTTATTCTCGACCGGCATAACGGCAATGATGTTCACTGGATTTTTGCTTGGATCCAGTTTTGCCTGGTTTTGTTTTTTCGCCGAACAGGCAGCAAAAGCAGTGATTAAAAAAATTAAAATAAAATAAATCAGAACATGAGGAATCTTAAATTTCATTAGTTAATATACCTTCCTTCTAAAGAGTACAAACCATTTCCATGCGGTTTTGTTCAGTATATCTGATCTGCAACGAACAATCGGTGGCCTTTACAAGCTCATCAGCCAGAAGTTGCGCGTCAGCAAGGACTTCCAGTTCAAATTGCGCTTCCTGCCAGGTGAACCGCGCGGGGTACATGTACCTGATGAGTTTTGTGCGGCTTAGCAGGAAATCTCTTATCTTTAAGTAGTCTGTATATTTTGCAACCCCTTGAACTGTCAACAATATCTTTAGCTCGTTTTGGCCGGTGATATTTCTGCTGAGAAACCCCATTTTATTTAAATCATTTTTCAGCGCCAATACGCCAACCACAACGCTTGCCCTGATTTGAAAATCCTCCGCCTGTCTGTTTTCTTCGTTAATGGTATAATACAACACGTATTTATGAGGCTCCCTAACGATTATATTTTTTACCAGCTTAAAATCTTCTTGGTTAGCCGACATTTCCGGTAAGGTTAAAGCGGCATCGACGATAGCTTTTTCCAGCGCGTTTTGTATCGCTTCATCACGCGCTTTGGCGAGGTCATCCCTCTTGATTTTTGCGCTTCCCTCTACTTGAAAACTCGCTGTTCCCGTTTCCACGCTCTGCGCGTTTACATGAATTGAGCAAAGAAAAAATAGAGGAATATAAATTAAAAATAAAAGTTTATTAGACACTTTTGATTTACCGGCATCAATTGGTTATTTGTTGGCGCTTAACTTTTTTAGTTTTTCTATTTCTTCCCTGATGATTTTTTCCGCGATTGAGGGCACCATTTCCCTGGTTATTTTTTCGATAATATCAGGCATTATTTCCAAAGCGGTTTTTTCCGCCGCTTCTTGCGCTACCCTGATTATTTCTTCATTTAATCTTTCTTCCATTATCTGGGGGCTTGCGTCTATTTGATCAGAAACAACTTCAGGCTTTGTATCTCTTTCGTATCCCCGCCCATCAATGACAATTACTTCCTGATTATTCTGGCTGTTCGCTTCTTCCAGAACGTCCGTAAGTTCAAATATTTTTTTATCTTCTCGGGAAGTTGAGTCCATCTAAATCCCCCAATATTTATCTATTTTTGACCATGCGCTGATTTTTACCACAGTGCATAAAACTCTTCAAGTTTAATAACCGGCTATTTTTTCAATCTAAATTTCGAGCATTTTTGTGCCCAATGTAAAAGCAAAATCCATAAGGTTCTTATTTCGCTGCGCGGGCTGCTGGTGAGAATCGACATGCACAATGCGCCCGACCTCTTTCATCCCCAAACCGCTTCCTGTCATGCCTGCTAGATACCGTATGGATTTCTGGTATAAATCGGCGTTGTCCGCGCCCTGTGAGACGACAAGCGCGTAAGTTTTGCCCGCGGGAACCATGGACTTATAGCCTCCTTGCGGCAGGTTGGCGTATAGCGAATACATTCTGTCGACCAATAGTTTCATCTGGCCGGATATCCGATACATATAAATCGGACAACCGATGACAACGCCCGTGGCACTTTTTATTTTTTCCAGATAGGGGCTTAAATCATCTTTTTGTTTGCACTTTCCGATATCCGTCCGGCAGCTTAAACACCCCATGCATCCCTTCATGTCGATATCATGAAGCCTGACTTCCGTAGTGACAGCGCCTTTGGAACGCGCCCCTTCCAGAATGGCCGCAATCAGTGAAGATGTGTTTCCTTTTTTTCTCGGACTGCCGTTGAAAGCCAAAATCTGCATTTACTTACCCCTCCTCATTGTCAATGATGATTATTTTTATTTAATTATTTGCGGCGGCTTCAATACGGTAAACTTTAACTGATTCAAAGCACGATGCGATTTCCGAAATTTTGATTTCTTGTTCCTTCAACATTGATTCCACTGTGTTATAAGTAGCCTCACTGATTAAAATATTGTTTGGCCATTCCTTACACATGGTCTGAATTTTAAAAACAAAGTTAACCGCTGTTCCGATAACGGTGTAATCCATCTTTTTTTCAAATCCTATGTTGCCGACAACAACCTCACCTGTGTGTACAACCATTCCGGTGTATAATCTTTCCCCAAATTTTTTTTGACAATATTCATTTATCTCTTTCATCTTGCGCTGCATTTCCAGCGCCGCTCTCATGGCGTTTTCCGGATCTGACGGGCTGGACACAGGCGCGCCGAAAACAGCTAAAAATCCGTCACCCAAATACTTGTCGACGATGCCTTGATTTTGAAAAACAATTTCTCCCATGACGGAAAAAAAGTAATTCAGCATATCCACTGTCTTTTTGGGGCCGATTTTTTTGGCCAAAGGAGAAAAATCACGGATATCAATATTGAGCAGCGTGATTATTTTTGATTCCTCGAGAATGGGCCTTTCCGCATCGACGCCCAGAATGATTTTATCGACTACTTCACGCGGCACGAATTTTTGAAACAGCTTGCGGATTCCTCTTTCTTTTTCCGCCATGGCCAGCGTTTCTTCGTAAAGCCTCGCGTTTTCGAGAGCAATGCTCACCGACGAGGCAATTGATTGCAGTAGTTGTCGATCTTCCAGCGTAAAAGATACGTCCTTTTTATTGAGCAGCTCGATTACACCGATAACGCGTCCCTGAGAGATCATCGGCACGGAAAGGATTGATCTGGTGGAAAAACCGGTGGTCTGGTCGATTATTGCGGAAAAATGCGGATGAAACTGAGCGCTGTCCGTCATAACCGGCATGCCGCTGTCGGCTACGTAACCGGGAATGCCCTCCCCTTTTTTGATATTAATTTTCTGCAAGTCGCTCATCTTCAGATTGAAAGACGCCGCAAATTTAAGCTTCCCATTATCGTTAAGCAGAAGATATCCCGCTTCAACGCGGATAACACCCTGAATCATGTCCATCGTATAATTAAGCATCTTTTCAATATCGAAAATTGATGAGGACAAAGCGCTGCCGATAAGCTGCAAAGATTCGAGTTCTTGGTCTCTTTTGCGAACAGATTTTATCAGACGGTCTTTTTCAATAGCGACCGAAAGGTAATCAGAAATAGTTTCCATGACACCCATTAGTCTGTCCCATTGCTGTTCGGCAATGTTATAAATCAGCAGCAATCCGATAATCTTCACGCCCGCCTTAAGCGGCACAACCAGACAGGTATTGATATTTTTTTGGTTAAACAACTTGCTGCCCAATGTGGAATTAATTTGCGCGACGTTGTCGATAAAAAAATTCTGTTGCTGCTTGACTGCCTTATCAAGAATCGTTCCCTCGAAAAAGAACGAATCAAGACGGTTAAGATCATTTGGAATGGAAGAAATGAAATCAATGAGAGTGAGCGTTTTATCCTGTTCGCTGTTAATGCTAAGCAAAGCGATAATGTCACAGGGAATAATCTTTTTCATCTCCTGAAAAATTGTCTGGAAAAGCTCTTCGCCTCGGAGGCTCGAATTAACCGTGGTAGATATTCTTCCCAGTGAACGCATAATTTTTTGCAGATCCTGCAGGTCCGACAAAAGGTGCAAATTGTCGTAAGTAAAAGCGGCGTTGCTTAAAAGCGGCGTCAGAACATTAATGTCTTCCTGCGAGAATATTTTATCCGACTTCTTGCGCGAGATGGTCAGCACGCCTAAAACATCCTTGCTCGTTTTTAAAGGCATGCAGATAAAAGATTTTGTTGAATAATGCGCGCGGGATATTCTGCGGAAACGGTTATCCGTCTCAATATCATCCACAAGCAAGGGTGATTTGTTGATAACAGCATATTTGGCAATGCTCTCGTCAAAGGGAATAATCATTCCTTTTTTCCCGTAGTCATCCAGGCCGATATTCGCTTCTACCACAAACGCGTCATTGTTTGGTTTCTTTAAAACCAGAACTGATCCCACATCGGCATCGACAATTTTCAAGGCGCGTTCCAAAGTGATGTAGAGCAAATCTTCCGGCTTAAAAGTTATATAGCAAAGGTCAGACAACTCTTTTAGCGTGGCCAGTTCCTCTGTCTTTTTTTCCAGATGAAAAAATTTTTCTTTAAGTTCGCTCTCCAGAATTTTAAAAGATTGGACGATATTGCCCAGTTCATCCTTGGCCGCGATAATCGGCTTGTGGGAAATTTCTTCCTCTATAGTTTTTGATATGGATAAAGAAATTGATTTTATGTAATCAACCAAGCTGCGCAATAATCTGTAACCGATGAACGAGAAAATCAGCAATACCAGAAAAAAAAGCGGAATGTTTTTATCCTGAATAATATTGTAGCGGAAGGCAAAATAGATTATCGCCGCGACCGGAACAATAAAAAAAAGGGCAAAAATGATGGTGATTTTGTAATAGAGGTCTCTTTGGGGCAGAGAAAATTTTGATAGCCAGTATCTGACGTTCACTCAATTATCCCTTTTTCAGTTTATTTCGAATATAGTTTAAATGAAAACCTGGCTATGCCGGCGTTAAATAACGCTTTCATTTTTCCGGATAAATGACAAATAAAAAAGAACAAATTTTTTATAAAAAACCTCTATTTATTGAAATTATATGGAGATATAGGTTCAGTGTCAAGACATTTAAAATGGGTTTTGCGATGTATATGATATGTCATCACCGGGGAAAAATGATTATTTTTTCAATTTGCCGTCGTGATGGAATTTCAGTATATAAAAAAATATGAAATTAACAGGGGTTATCAAATGGATGTCCGACTAAAATCATTTCTTCAAGATAAATTATCTTTCAATGAGGGCTCCGGCGAGGGAAAGATAATGGAACTTTCCTCGGCAGTCAGCCGCTTTATCCGGCCGGGGATGAGCATTCAGTTCGGCAACGGCATGACCACGCCGACGGCTATTTTTTTTGAAATCGCCCGTCAGTATTGGGGTAAAAATCCGGCGTTTACTCTCGTCGGAATATCCGGCGGCTCCTATAATCTGGCCCTTTTTGCGCATGGAAAACTATGCAAAAAAATAATATCCGCATTTAACGGCGATGGCTACCCTTTCCCCGGTCCTAATCCGATTCTTTCTCGGTCTTTTAACGATGGCTCCGTGGAAATAGAAAACTGGACTCAGCTAACAATTGTCCTTCGTTTCATCGCCGGCGCCATGGGCGTCCCCTTCTTTCCAACCAAGTCACTAGGCGGATCTTCGATGGAAATATTCAATAAAGACACTTTCGCTCGTATCCCCAATCCCTTTTCCAAAGATGAATCAGCAAATGTCGTGCGCGCCTATAATCCGGATATCGCCATCGCGCACGGCTGGGTGGCGGATCCTGATGGCAATACCATAATGTCTGTGCCTCATTCCGGAAATCATTACGGCGCGCTGGCCGCAAAAAACGGGGTTATCGTGACCGTGGAAAAAATTGTGGATGCGGATTTCATTCGCCGCCACGCGCACATGACCAGGCTTCCCGGTTATATCGTTAAAGCCGTTTGCCCGGTGCCCATGGGTGGTTTCCCTATGGGAATTCATGCCCTAGGGATTGATGAGGTGGAAGGTTATGGCGAAGATGAAGAATGGATAATGGAGGCCAGAAAAGCTTCCCGCAACGCAAAAGATTATCAGAACTGGGTGGATAAATGGGTGTTGGGGTGCAAAAACCACGATGATTTTCTCACGTTACTCGGTCAAAAGCGCATCTGGCATCTTAAAGGAAAAATTCAAAACGATTCCTGGATTTCGGAGCTATCCGAAATGTCCGGCCGTCTTTCTTCACCTGCGCATCCAACAGCAGCGGAAATATTAGTTAGCATCGCGGCGCGCAAAATTGAAGAAATAGTCCAGACAAAGAATTACCGTCTCGCGCTGTGCGGCATTGGCGTTTCCAATCTGGCCGCTTGGCTGGCTTATTATAATTTGAAACGCCGGGGCTATCCTTTGGAGCTTGTCGCGGAAATCGGTTATTACGGATACACTCCGCAGCCCGCTGATCCCTACGTATTCAATCTTCGCAACATACCTTCCTGCCGGATGATTTCCGACATTTTCACGTCGCTGGCCATTTTTATGAGCGGAGCTCAGACTTCCAGTATCGGCATAATCGGCGCCGGACAGGTGGATAAGTTTGGCAACGTGAATACCACAAAAATAACAGGCGGGTCATTTCTTGTCGGTTCGGGTGGGGCCAACGATGTGGCTTCGGGATCCAGTGAAACAATAGTTACTCTGGAACAGACCAAGGAGCGTTTTCTGGAAAAAGTTGATTATATAACATCGCCGGGTGCGAGAGTTTCCACCGTTATTTCCCAGTTCGGAATATTCGAAAAAGACGAAGGAAGCGAGGAATTAATGCTCACCGGTTACCTGCCTTTAAATAACGCCGCTTCCGAAGAAGAATGCGTGCGCAGCATTCAAGAGCAGTGCGGCTGGAAATTAAAAATAAAAAGCAATCTCCAGGTTCTATGCATGCCGTCTGAAGATGAAATTCTTTTTTTGCGCTGTTTTGACCCAAAACGTTATTTTCTTGGTTCAAATGAATCGCAAAGAATAAAATAATTTTTGCGCGTATTGTATGGAAGTTTACATATCAAGGTGTATCGCCGATTTCATTTGTTGCGGCATTTCTTTTTTGCTTGCCGATGTGTTGGCCCTTAACAAGTGTCCCGGCAATGGAAATCCGGCAAAATTTTCCGCCGTCGCCACGCAATCCAGAAGCAGATTTTTATCAATTCCTGTTTTGATGCCCATCTGCTCGAAGAGATAGACCAGATCTTCCGTCGGCACGTTCCAGTATCCCAAATCAAGCTCCATCGATCCGTATGGTGTTCCGCTCATGCCGCCTAAGGAAGTATCAAATATTCTCACTCCGGCTTCGTAAGCGGCGACACAATTGGCGATCGCGGTTCCTCTGGTATTGTGGAAATGAACGGCCAGTTTTATGTTCAGTTTCAGATCAAAAATGGCTTTGATTAATGTTTTTACCATACGGGGATCAGCCATGCCGGTGGAATCAACCAAGGATATTTCTTTGGCGCCCATGTACGACAATCTCAAAACCAGCTGCGTTATCTCATCCGGAGATATTAATCCGACATAGGGACAGCCAAAAGCGGTAAGAACGTAAATGCGCACCGTTTTGGCGCTTTTTGCTGTCGCGTCGAAAATGGCGGGCAGTGTCTTGTTTAGTGTCTCTTTCAGCGTCCGGCCCATAGTTACTCTATTAAATGCGTCACTGGCGGCAATAAGCATCAGAATCTCGTCCACCTGGGTCACCAGCGCTCGGCGGCAGCCGATTTCATTAGGCACCACACCCACATAGGTTACACCCGGTTCTTTATTAATTCCTTCGACAATCTTTTCCGCGTCGTATTTAGCCGGCAACAGGCGCGGGTGGAGAAAAGAGGCACATTCAATTTTTTTGAACCCGGCTTTGGACAATTTATTGATGAATAAAACATGATCTTCCGTGGAAAGGCTTTTTCCCAAAGCGGGCAAACCGTCTCGCGGTGATATTTCCACAATTGTCACGTGCTCGTTTTTTTTCAATTTGGTTTTATCCTCAGCGCTTATCAACCATGAATGCATAATTCGTTCCAGATATCATTCTCACGGCTTATAGTCTAAACCGTATTTTTTAATCTTTTGATAAAAAGTACGTCGGCTAATGCCTAGTTTTTTTATCGCCATGCTTTTATTGGAAGTCTGTTCCAGCGCCCTGCGGATAAGTTTTTTTTCCAATTCCGTGGTTGCCTGTGCAAGATTGAAAAAATCTTCATTAAAAGATGGTATATACGCATACGCTTCATGTGTCTGTCCCGTCGCAAAGAGGAAATTAGGCAAAGAATTTGGCCTGATATAATTATCGGCGCTCATATTAACGGCGTAACTTACGACGCCTTTCAGTTCCCGCACGTTACCCGGCCAGTGATATGAATTGAGAATATCCATTGCCGACGAAGATAATTTAAACTTTCTTTTTTCAATATCGCTATTTGACTTAAGAAAATGGTCTACCAGGAGCGGAATATCTTCCTTACGCTGCCTCAGAGGAGGCAAAAAAATGGTAAAGGCGTTAAGCCTGAAGAATAAATCTTCCCTGAATTTCTTTTGTTCGATAAGCGCGGTTAAATCCCTGTTAGTTGAAGATATTATACGGACATCAACCTTGATGTTTTTCGTGCCGCCTACTCTTTTAAACGTTCCTTCCTCCAGAACGCGCAGCAGTTTTGATTGTGTCTGCAGTGATGCGTCTCCGATCTCATCAAGGAGAATTGTTCCCTCATGGGCTTCGTCAAAATATCCCTTTCTTCCTTCTGCCCTGGCGCCGGTAAAGGCACCCTTTTCGTAACCGAAAAGTTCGCTCTCAATGAGCGTATCGGGAATTGCCGCGCAATTGACATCAATCAAAGGTTTTGCAAGGCGTGTGCTTGCTTTATGGATAGCTCGCGCCAAAATTTCCTTTCCAGTGCCGCTTTCCCCGGTTATCAGCACGGAAATATTGGATTTTGCCGCGCGCTGCGCGAGGACCAGCGCCCTTTTAAAGGCGATATTTTCACCGATTAATTCTTTGAATTCTTGCGTTAATATATCGGTGGCTAATTGTTCCTCTGTTTCGAAGGGCACTCGCATAATTGTTGTTGCTGCGTCATCACTTTTCGTCTGGAAAAGCACTAAAAAAATGTTTTTCATTTTTTCCATCATGTTTAATTTATATACAGATACATTGATTTTATCCCCTTGGTCAAAAACGGTGAATCTAATGTCGGTAATCGCTTTTTTATTTAAAGATTCAATATTTAATGGATTTAAAAGAGGAGTTGTCCGAAAATTATTTTGTTTGTCTGTCTCCAGTGAAAACCTGTTTGCAAAATTAGTGTTTACATATAATACATTTTTATTTTTATCAATTATAATGGCTGGTTGTATTATATCTTTTATTAATTTTTCGAAAATTATTTTCATTTATACCTCTTAATTTTTTTAAAATTGTATATAATGAATACAAATATGTCAACATTACTTTTTCTTCACACTAAAGTTATCAAAATTAATTTGCACCTGTCATCAATCGCGGACTAGCTGCGTTTTTAAATCATAAATATTATTTAATAATTAAGGAATTTTCGTCTTTTTCCGAATTATCAGGATGATAACTTGCTGCCTGCTTGATCCGATAAATTTTCAAATGGTACGAACTTTGCTGAATTTTATTAAAAATATAGAATATCGTTTCACTTCAGGAGAATAAATTTATGGCAATAAAGAAGATCATGGTTGTCGGCGCCGGATTGATGGGCTCCGGCATTTCCCAAGTCGCCGCTCAGGCTGGATATAACGTCATCATGAATGATGTGAAAAGCGAACTTGTCGGCAAGGGGTTAAAAGTCATTGCCAAAAATCTTGATGGACAAATAAAAAAAGAAAAAATTACCGCTGACGACAAGAATGCGATATTGTCGCGCATTGTTCAATCTATCTCTCTTGATGACGCCAAACAGGCTGATTTTGTTATTGAGGCAGCTTTTGAAAATTTTGAAGTAAAAAAATCAATCTTTGAAAAACTGGATGCTCTTTGCCCGCCGGAAGTTATTTTTGCGAGCAATACTTCCTCCATCCCCATTACATCGCTGGCAACAACAGTTAAACGGTCTGATAAATTTATCGGCATGCATTTCTTCAGTCCCGTGCCGGTAATGAAGCTGGTCGAAGTTATTCCCGGGCTGAAAACTTCACCGGAAACGATTAAAGTTACCGAAGAGCTTGCCGTAAGTTTAAAAAAAGACACGGTGCGCGTCAAAGACGTGCCGGGATTCCTGGTTAACCGCATCAATGCCGCCTTCCGCGCCGAGGTATTTAACTGTCTGCTCGAAGGCGTGGCCACTCTTGAAGATATCGACAAAGCGGTCAAACTGGGGCTTAATCATCCCATGGGGCCTTTTGAATTAAACGATGCGGTGGGCATCGACATCGGCCTGAATGTTTTCAAAACTCTTTACGAAGGTTATAAAGACCCGAAATTCCGCCCACCGCTTCTGATGGAAAAAATAGTACAGGCGGGAGATTTAGGTAAGAAGACCGGTAAGGGATGGTATGACTACACTTCCGGTGAAAAGAAACCCAGAAAAGATTTAAATTTATAAGACAGGATAAGGTTATGGAAAATGTCGTTTTTTTGAGTTGCGTGCGCACGCCCATTGGCGCTTATGGTGGCTCCCTCAAAGACGTGCCTGTATATAAACTGGGCGCGGCTGTTTTGCAGGAAGCGGTTAAACGCGTCGGACTGGATCCCGCCATGATTGATGACGTGATTATGGGCAGCGCGTATCAAAACGGTGAATGCGCCAACGGCGCGCGCATGGCCGTTTTGGAAGCGGGCTGGCCGGATTCAGTGCCGGGAGTTGTTCTGGACAGGCGCTGCTGTTCAGGACTCGAAGCGATTTTTTACGCCGCGATGAAAATTCAGACCGGCAATGCCGATATTGTTATCGCGGGCGGCATGGATTCGATGAGTCAGGCTGAGCTTTACATTCCCGGCGACATCAAATGGGGCCTGGGCGGCAAAAGTCACGAAAAATACGGCTTTATGCCGCGGGGGCACGGCGCGCTAGCGATGTGGGGGATTCCCTTTTACGATCGTATACAGCGCGCGCGGGTTATGTCTCAGCCGATTGCCCGCTATGGAGAGTTGAGTTCCATGATGGCGTGGGCGGAAACCGCGGCCAAAAAAGAAAAAGTAACACGCGAAGAAGCGGACCGCTGGGCATTGAGAAGCCACCAAAGAGCGATCGCGGCGCAGGATGCCGGAAAATTCAACGAAGAGATAGTTCCCGTGCCTATCGGCAAAGACAAAAACGGTCAGACAATATTTTTCAGTGTCGATGAGGGGCCGCGTCGGGAAACCACGCTGGAAAAACTTGCCAAATTAAAACCTGTCTATGCCGATGGCGTCTGCACTGCGGGCAATTCCTCTTCGGAAAACGACGGCGCCTCCGTCGTGCTTCTGGCATCTGAAAAGAAAGCAAAAGAACTGGGCGCCAAACCGCTGGCTTATTTCCGCTCCTGCGCGGTGGCGGCGACCGACCCCACACTTACCTACCCTGCCGTGCCTGCTTCCGTGCAAAAAGCGCTGCAAAAAATCAATGCAAGAATCCAGCAGATTGGCCTGGTGGAAGTTCAGGAAGCTTTTGCCGTGCAGACAATTGCTGATGCCCGGCTCTCCGGCATCAGTGACAAAGAAATGGATGAGAAAGTCAACGTTAACGGCTCCGGCATTTCCCTGGGACATCCCATCGGCGCCACCGGCGCGATGCGTTTAACAACGCTCATTAATGAAATGATCCGGCGTGGCGAAAAGTATGGACTGGAAACAATCTGCGGCGGCGGCGGACAGGGTATCTGTCTGATTGTAGAGAGAAAATAAACTTTAGGATGAATTTAAGATAAATTGTGGGGAGGATTCAAATATGGATTTCGCATTAACCGAAGAACAAAAAATATTGCAGGATATGGCAAAAAGCTTTGCCGAAAACGAAATTAAACCGCACGTCGAAGAGGACGAAAAAAATCAGCATTGGCGCAAGGAAATTTTTGACAAGATGGCCGAGCTCGGTTTTTTCGGCTTCTGCATCGATGAAAAATACGGTGGTAACGGCATGGGCTTCTTGGAAGGCGTGCTCGTTATCGAACAGATTGCCAAAGTACACACTTCCTGGCGCATGGCTTTCAACATGCAGTGCTGGGGGCCTTCTCTCACCATACAGAAATTCGGCACTGAAGAACAAAAACAGCATTACATCCCCAAGTTCGTAAGCGGCGAATATATCGGCAGTTTCGCCATGACCGAAACCGATGTCGGTTCCGATGTCGCGGGCATGAAATGCCTGGCCGAAGACAAGGGGGATTATTATCTGCTCAACGGCAACAAAATGTGGATTACCAACGGCACAGTTAGCAATCATGGCCTGCTCTATGTAAAAACGAACAAAGACGGCGGCGCGAAGGGAATCACCTGTTTTATCATGGATTATTCCCTGCCCGGTATTACGCGTAAAAAACTTCACGAAAAAGTCGGCCTGCTGGCATCCGACACGGCGGAAATCACGTTTGAAGACGTTAAAGTTCCCAAGAAACTCGTTTTGGGAACAGTAAATCAGGGGTTTCAGATGTGCATGACACAATTGAATGCAACGCGCCTCGGTTGTTCCGCCGGTGCTTTAGGCCTGTCCGGAGCCATTCTGGAGGCTGCTGTCAAATACGCGAATGAACGATCGCAATTCGGGCAGCCGATCGGCAAATACCAGCTCATTCAACAGCAAATCGCGGAAATGAAAATGGGGCATGAAGCTCTTTCGTATCTTGTTTATAAAGCCGCTTGGCTCAAGGACAAGGGCCTGCCCAATGTCATGGAAACTTCGATGTCCAAGCTTTACGGCGCCAAAGAAGTGGTGCACGCGGCCAATGAATGCATGAAGCTCTTTGGTTCCTTCGGTTATTCCGAAGAATATCCCTGCGGACGTTTTCTGCGCGACTCCAAGCAATTTGAAACGCTGGAAGGAACATCCAACATGCATACGATGATTGTGGCCAATGCGGCGCTGGGTTTCGCTCCCAACAGGGCGTAAAAAAAGTCGCTTATTTTTTTCGGTTTTCAGTAAAAATGAATATTCACGAATATCAAGCCAAAGAAATTTTAAAAGCATACGGTGTTAATGTTCCCCGCGGCTGTATGGTTAAATCAGCGCGTCAGGCCGGAAAAGCTTATCAATATTTCGGCTGTGATTGCGTGTTCAAAGCGCAGGTTTACGCGGGCGGTAGAGGAAAAGCCGGTGGTATCAGGATTGTGCGTGATGAGGCGCAGGCCTGCGACATAGCCAAAGATCTTTTCAAAAAAAGACTCGTTACGGCGCAGACGGGCGCGCACGGCCTGCCGGTGAAACGACTGCTTATTGAAGAAATAGTTGAAGTGGAAAAAGAGCTCTATCTTTCCCTGACGCTGGACAGGCGCACATCACGCTACTGCCTGATCGCATCCTCGGAAGGCGGTATGGATATCGAAGATGTGGCCCGCAAGTTTCCGGATAAAATCCATAAACTTTTTATTGATCCTTTCCTGGGCGTCAAAGCGTATCATGCGCGCCCTCTTTGCGTTTTGCTGGGTTTGAAAAACAAGCTGCTTGATGAAGGCATAAAACTTATTCAAACTCTTTATAAAATTTTGCTGGAAAAAGACTGTTCGCTTCTGGAAATCAACCCGCTCGTCGTTACGAAAGACGGCCGCCTTTTGGCCATGGACTGCAAAATCAATTTTGACGACAACGCCCTCTTCCGGCATCCCGAATACGAAAAAATGATTGATTTTTCCCAACTCGATGCTCTGGAGATAGAAGCGCGCAAATTTGATCTGGCTTATATTAAATTGGGCGGCCATATCGGCTGCATGGTCAACGGCGCTGGTCTGGCCATGGCGACTCTGGATATTCTCAAGGAATATGGAACCGAGCCGGCAAATTTTCTGGATGTCGGCGGCGGCGCCAGCCGTGAAAAAGTTGCCGCTGCTTTCCGCATTATTCTGAGCGATAAAAAAGTGCGGGGAATTTTTGTTAACATTTTTGGCGGTATCATGCGTTGCGATATTATCGCGCATGGTATCATCGATGCCACAAAAGAGAAAGCTCCGCACATTCCCATTGTCGTGCGCATGGACGGCAGCAATCTGGAAGAAGGAATCAGGCTTCTTGCTCAATCCGGATTGAATATTGAAATTGTCGATAATCTCAAATCAGGCGTGCAGAAAATCGCCCAAATGATGAAAAAGAAAAAAACGGCGGCATAAAGATTATTATATGGCCATACTGATTGATAAAAATTCAAAAATAATTGTCCAGGGCATCACAGGGAAAAGCGGCCTTTTACATGCCCGCCAGTGCCGGGCCTACGGCTCGAATATTGTCGGCGGCGTTACACCCGGACGAGGCGGCTCTTCGATTGAAGGGTTTCCCGTGTTCGATTCGGTGACCGAAGCTGTTTTGCATACCAAAGCCACCGTTTCCATGATTCTGGTCCCCGCTCCCTGGGCGGCGGACGCCATTTTGGAGGCCGCGGAAGCCGGCATTGAACTGGCTGTTTGCATCACCGAAGGGATACCCGTGCGTGATATGGTAATGACAAAAAGATATCTTTGCCACTCGAAAATGCGCTTGATCGGTCCGAATTGCCCCGGCTTGATTACCCCGGGCGAATGTGAAGTGGGCATCATGCCCGGCAGTATTCACAAAAAAGGCAATATCGGCGTTGTTTCACGCAGCGGCACTCTGACTTATGAAGCGGTAAAGCAATTAACTGATGCCGGGCTGGGGCAGTCCACCTGCGTGGGCATCGGCGGTGATCCGATCGTCGGCATGGACTTCATTGAAGTGTTGAAATTATTTGCCGGAGATGTTGATACTAAAGGCATTTTCATCATCGGTGAAATCGGCGGCGATGCGGAAGAGTCTGCCGCGCGCTGGGTAAAAGAAAATCTGAAAAAACCAGTGGCCGCCTTCATTGCCGGACGCACTGCGCCCGCGGGCAAACGCATGGGACACGCAGGCGCGATTATCACCGGTGGCAAGGGTCTGGCCACAGACAAAATCCGCTCTCTGGAAGAATGCGGTGTTGTCGTGGCGCAAAGCCCGGTGAAAATTGCCGAAGCCATGCGGGAAGCTTTAAATAAAAATTAGCCAATTACCTTTCGGGAGAGCCAAAATGAAGCAATACTTTGAAAAAATGGATCCTTTAGGAAAACCACTTTCCTCCAAACAACTGGAAAGCATGAAGGAAAATGTCGCTCAAGCCGAAGAAATTATGAAGCGCATTGACGCCGAACAGGAAAGAATAAGAAATTTCGGTGTGCCTCTGGCTACTATGCATGAGCGTGGAGAGATGACCGTCTGGGAGCGCATTGAATACCTCGTTGACCCCGGCACATTCTGCCCGCTGCATACGATTTTTGATCCGGAAAACGAGGAGTCGGGAAGCACGGGCGTCGTGGACGGCCTGGCGCGTATCAACGGCAGGTGGTGCGTTCTGATCGGCTTTAACAACAAGTGGATGGCCGGCGCCTGGATTGCCGGCCAGGCGGAAAATAATCTGCGCGTGACGGATATCGCCAAAATTCTGCGCGTGCCTCTGGTCTGGCTGGTCAACTGCTCCGGCGTAAAACTGCCCGAACAGGAAAAGGTGTACGCCAACCGTCGCGGTCAGGGAACGTGCTTTTTCCGTCACGCCGAGTTGGAGCAAATGGGCATCCCTGTTATCGCGGGCATTTACGGCACGAATCCTGCCGGCGGCGGTTATCAGGCCATCAGCCCGACCATTTTGCTGGCGCATAAAAAAGCGAACATGGCCGTGGGCGGCGGCGGAATTGTCAGCGGCATGTCCCCCAAAGGTTACTTTGATGAAGCGGGGGCGGAGGAAATAATCAATGCAACCCGTCATTTCAAATCCGTTCCCCCGGGGAGCGTGAAGATTCACTACGATGCCACAGGATTTTTTACGGCGGTTTTCGACGAAGAAAAACAGGTACTCGACGCGATTAAAGACTACATGACCGACCTGCCCGCCTACAATCCCCGGTTTTTCCGCGTGAGCGAACCGGCGGAACCTAAATTCGCGTCGGAAGAAATCGCCTCGATTATACCGATGAATAAAAAAAGAACATATGATTTCGAACAGGTTCTGGCCAGAGTGTCGGATAATTCCGAGCACCTGGAATTCCGCCCCGGTTATGGCCCGGAAATTTATACCGGCCTGGTGAAAATCAACGGCTTTCTGATGGGCGTAATCGGCAACCGTCAGGGTTTCCTGCCTGATTATCCCGAATACACCAATGAGTATATGGGCGTCGGCGGAAAACTTTACCGCCAGGGACTGATCAAAATGAGCGAGTTCGTTACCCTTTGCGCGCGCGACAAGGTGCCGATTATCTGGTTTCAGGATACCACCGGCATTGATGTCGGTGACACGGCCGAAAAAGCGGAGCTTTTAGGTTTGGGTCAATCGCTGATTTATTCCATTGAAAATACCGACCTGCCGATGATGCTGGTTGTTCTGCGCAAAGGCACGGCGGCGGCACACTATGTCTTGGGCGGGCCCACGGCCAACAACAACAACGCCTTTACTCTGGGAACGCCGGCCACGGAAATCAACGTCATGCACGGAGAAACGGCGGCGGTGGCCAGTTACGCGCGGCGGTTAGTTAAGGAAAAAGACGCGGGCAAGCCGCTGCAGCCGGTCATCGACAAAATGAACGAAATGGTCAAACATTACGAAGAGACTTCCGAGCCGTTTTACTGCGCCAAAAAAGGATTCGTGGACGAGGTGGTGCGCTTCGCGCAAATCAGAAAATACCTCGTTGCTTTCACCAACTGTGTTTACCAGAATCCACAGGCCATTTGCCCCAAGCATCACATGATTTTGCCGCGGATTATCCGCTCGCAGATTGTAAAGGGCTTGGAGCGGCCAAAAGATAACAAATAAACACTGCGTTGATCGCCGTGTTTATAAAAACATAACGAAAGAAGTAAAAAAATGAAAACAGTAGCTTTTATCGGGCCGGTGCACTTTGTGGCTCTGGCGTATTTTATCTGCATCATCGTTTCACTGAGCGTCGCCTGGTTTATACGCATTCTTTTCAGCGGCATCAAATGGCAGAGGCACATTGCTCACGCTCATGCCATCTCTCAAATGTTGGCGCGCAAAAAAGAAACCTTGGAAAAAAAGGATTAGCAATGTCCGGCGCTGATTTTTTAAATCTGTTTCAGGGAATCGCGACCATGGTATCCGGAGATCCTTTAATAACCGCCGGGCGAATTGTGCTGATCATCGCGGGCATCGCGCTGGTTTTTCTGGGCGCGAAAGGCACGCTGGAACCTCTGATTATGATTCCCATGGGCGTGGGCATGGCCTCCGTCAACGCGGCAGTGCTGTATTTGTCGGCGGCAACCACCGGCACCATCTTCGTTGACCCGATTGTCAGCGATCCGGCGAAGTTACTCGATGCGCTGCAGATAAATTTTCTCCAGCCGGTATACACTTTCACGTTCAGCAACGGTCTTATCGCCTGTCTTCTTTTTCTTGGTATCGGCGTAATTACCGATGTCGGCTATATTATGATGGCGCCTTTCAAGGGAATGCTCGTCGCTATTTTTGCCGAACTGGGAACAATTCTCACCTTCCCGTTGGCGGTCTGGATGGGACTTACGTATAGAGAAGCGGCGGCGATTTCCGTTGTCGGCGGTGCGGACGGGCCCATGGTTTTATTCACCTCGCTCATTCTGGCCAAGGATCTTTTTGTGCCGATTACCATCGTCGCCTATCTTTATCTTTCTTTAACTTACGGCGGCTACCCTTATCTGATCCGGCTTCTGGTGCCCAAGCGCCTGCGCGGCATCAAAATGGATTTAAAAAATATCCCCAAGATATCACGCAATGAAAAAATAGCTTTTTCCATTATTACCTGCACGGTGTTGTGCCTGCTCTTTCCGGTGGCGGCTCCCCTGTTCATGTCTTTTTTTCTGGGGGTGATCATCAAGGAAGCCGGAATCAAGCGTTTTGTGGAATTTCTGGAAGGCCCCGTTCTTTACGGCTCCACCTTTTTTCTGGCGCTGCTTTTAGGCGTGCTTTGTGAGGCGCAGATAATCCTCAGCCCCAAAGTGATGAATCTGCTGTTGCTTGGCATCTTCGCCCTTCTTTTGTCCGGCATCGGTGGAATCATCGGTGGATATGTTTTGTATTTTGCCACCGGGCGAAAATACAATCCGGTCGTCGGCATTGCGGGAGTTTCGTGCATACCGACTACGGCGAAAATCGCGCAAAAAGAGATCCAAAAGGTAAACCACCAGGCAATTATTCTGCCTTACGCCATGGGCGCGAGCGTTTCCGGAGTGATTACCACCGCCATCATCGCCGGTATTTTTGTGACGATATTGAGATAAATTTATGAAAAAGAAAAAAATATTTTGGATAACCGGAATCATGGTGGCTTTTGCAGGCGTTGTCCTGGCACGCCTTTTGGCCCCGCAATTGTCGGGTGTGCTAAATAAAATTGTTTTGGTCTGCGGCTATTTAATTTCCCTGGCGGGGATAATCGTTTTAGCCTATGCCTGCCGCCCATCCCCAACCTAAACTGAAGAGGAAAAAATGGAGAAGCGTTTATGAAAATTTTAAGGGTTCAAATCAATGAAGAAAAGGGTTCGTACGAGCCCATTCCTGACGAATGGAAATATCTGGGCGGCAGCGCTCTGATCGCCAAAATTATGAACCAAGAAGTGCCTCCCCTGTGCGATCCTCTGGGTGCGGAAAACAAACTGATTATTGCCTGTGGACCGCTGGCCGGCACGAAAGCGCCGCAGCTGGGGCGCATTTCTATCGGCGGCAAAAGCCCCCTCACCCAAGGCATCAAAGAAGCCAACTCCGGCGGCCCCGCCGGTCAGGCCCTTGATCGGCTGGGCCTGCGGGCCATCGTCGTGGAGGAAGCTCCCGCCAGTGGTAAACTCTATTGCCTTTTTATCAGCAAAGACAAGGCGCAACTACTGCCCGCTGATGAATACCGCGGCATGAAAAACTACGCACTGGCAGAAGCCCTGCGCGCCAAATTCGGAGATAAAATCGCCGTCATTTCCATCGGATTCGCCGGAGAAAAGCAATACAAGGGCGCATCGATTTCTCTTACCGATATTTTCGGAGATCCTTCACGCAATGCCGCCCGCGGCGGCTTGGGCGCTCTCATGGGCGCAAAGGGTCTCAAGGCGATAATTCTTGACGCATCCGACACGCCACCGATTGAACTAACGCATGCCGAAGAATTCCGCAAAACCGTAAGAGACTGGGTCGAAACGCTTAAGCATGATGTGAGCACGAGTCTTTATTCGCGCTTCGGAACGCCCTTTGCCATTTCCAATTCCGCCGGCCACGGCACTCTGCCCGCGCGTAATTATCACTCCGGGCGACCGGATAATTTTGTCGAAGTGAGCGGCAATAACATTCAGAAAATTCTTTTTGAACGCGGCGGCAAAATGCACGGCTGCATGCCGGGATGCGTGGTGCAATGCTCCATTGTCTATCCCGACAAGCAAGGCAAGAGAATCTGCGCCGCTTATGAGTATGAAACCATCGCGCTTTTGGGGACAAACCTGGGCATTACCGACAACGACGCCATCGCCCAGCTCAAGTTCATCTGTGACGATCTGGGGCTGGACGCCATCGAAACCGGCAGTTCACTGGGCCTGGCCGCCGAAGCGGGAAAAATGTCCTGGGGCGACGCGCAAGCCGCGGCAAAACTGCTCGAAGAAATCGAGAAAGAAACTCCTCTTGGCTTTGCTCTGGGCAACGGCGTGGTCACTACGGCCAGATTCCTGAACATCAGCCGCGTGCCCGCATTTAAGGGACAGGCCCTTCCCGCGCATGATCCCCGCGCGGTAAAAGGAACGGGCATGACTTATTTCACGAGCCCGATGGGCGCGGATCATACGGCCGGTCTAACTTATCGCATACCAAAGAACAAAGAACAGCAGATAGAAAATTCTTTGCGGGCGCAGATTCAGTCCGCCACATGCGACGCTTTCGGTTATTGCCTTAACTCCGTTCCCGGCGGCGCTTCTATCTATCCTTTTTTTGCCGCGCTGATGAACGCGCGCTACGGCCTGAAGATGACCGCGGAGGATGTCATGGAAATCGGCAAGCAAACGCTGCGCGACCAGATCGCCTTCAATAAACATGCGCAGTTCAGCCAAATTGATACCGATATACCTTCTTTCATTAAAGACGAATCGATTGCTCCCACGAAAGCCGTTTTCGATGTTGAAGAAAAAGAAGTAAAAAATCTCTGGAACGCGCTGGATACCTTCCGGGAAAAAGAAAAAATCTGGGAAGTGCGTATTCCGCCTCTGCCCGATGTCATGCTCGGCGCGGGCGTGGCGAAAGTGATGGGCGCAAGAATCAGGCAGCTCAAAGTTAAAAAAATATTTTTAGTCACGGATCCTTTTATGCATCAGAGCGGCCGTTCCGAAGAAATCAAAAATATATTAACGGCGAGCGGCTTCGAAACGCATATTTTTCCGGAGGTTGAGCCGGATCCGCCGTTGGAATTGATCGAAAAAGCCGGTGAATTATACAAAGAAACGGGCTGTGACGCTATTTTGGGCCTGGGGGGAGGCAGTTCCCTGGATACGGCAAAAACACTGGGCCTGCGCGTCACGCACGGCGGAGACCTGCGCCAATACGAAGGAATCCTGGGCGGAAGCGCGAAAATTAAGCCAATCTTCCCGCCGATTATCGCCATCCCCACCACTTCCGGCACGGGCAGCGAAGTCAACCCCTGCGCCGTTTTAACGGACAAACAGCGCGATTTAAAATTCATTCTGATGAGCAACCACTTCATTCCGAAGCTGGCCGTTGTTGATCCGCTTTTATGCAAAACCATGCCGCAGGCTTTGACCATAGAATCAGGCATTGACGCCCTGGCGCATTGCATTGAAGGATACGTCTCGCTCGCCACGCCATATCACCCGTATTTTGAATCCATGGCGCTTTACGGCGCAAAATTAATCGGCAGAAGTTTGATTCCCGCCTATAAAGACGGCAATAATATTCCCGCGCGCACGGACATGTGCATGGCGGCCATCTGCGGCGGCCTGGCCTTCTTGAAAGGCCTGGGTATCGGACATGCCATCACGCACACACTGGGCGCCCGGTATCACATGCCGCACGGCCGCGCGGCGATCTTCGGCCTTTTGTGTTTTGTCAAAGCCAATAAGGAAACTTGCCGGGAACAATTTGCCGATATGGCTTATCTGATTAACCGCGCCAACGATCTTGAAGAAAGCCTGCTCTATCTATACAAGGAACTCAATATCCCGCTCAGTCTTAAAGCTCACGGCATTAAAAAAGAAGACCTAAAGGGAATTGCTTTTTTTGCCTCGCGCGATGCGGTGAATATGGCCACGGATCCCACAACGCCCAGCCAGCAAAAAATTGTGGAGCTGCTTGAGCAAATTTATGAATAAAATTTTTCCAAGGAGATTAAAATGGAATTTAAATATGATCTGCGCGATTTAAAATTCATTCTTAAAGAGTGGCTGCCCTCCCAAGAAGTATTTGACTGTGAAAGATTCAAGGGTAATTTCAGCCTCGACGACGTTGATATGCTTTTAAGCGAGGGATACAAAGTGGCCAAGGAAGTGCTCAACCCCATCAACGCTCCGGGCGACAAAATAGGCGTAAAGCTGGTCAATGGCCAGCCCGTGCCGGTTCCCGGGTTTAAGGAAGCTTATCAATTTCTGCAGCAAAACGGCTGGGGCTCATCAAGTGAGTGCATCAAAGTGGAAACAGGCATGCCGCTTATTTTATACAAGGCTATTTTTGAAATGAATACCGCCGCCTGCCCTGCCCTTACTTCCTGTATAAAGCTCACTAGCGGCGCGGCCAATTTGATTTTGCGCTTCGGCACACAAAAAGACAACGATATGTTCGTCCCGAAAATGCTTGCCGGCGATTGGCAGGGAACGATGTGTCTGACCGAGCCTAATTTCGGTTCCGACACAGGAGATATAATCACGCGCGCATATCCCACGGATGACCCGCGCATCTGGAAAATCAAGGGAACCAAAATGTTCATCACCGCCGGCGACCAGGGCACGGGTGAAAATACCATTCACCTTGTTTTGGCGCGTCCGGAAAAAGGCGCACCCGGCTCTCCCGGCATCGGTTTATATATCGTTCCCAAGTTTTGGGTAAACGATGACGGTTCGATGGGCGCTCCCAATGACGTGACTACGGTAAGCCTGGAACACAAGATGGGTCTGCACGCGCAGGCCACCGCGCTGCTAAATTTCGGTGATGAGGATAATTGCCGCGGAATCATGCTGGGCCCGCCGCCGGATGAAAAAGGTCATTCCAAGGGCCTGGCGATGATGTTCCATATGATGAACGAATCGCGCATCGGCACGGGCCATAATTCCAATTCACAAGCCGCCGCCGCCTGTTATTTCGCCGCGCAGTACGCCACGGAACGCATTCAGGGACGCCCTTTCGGCATTAAAAACGCGGAGCGCGTGCCGATTATCAAGCACGAAGACATCCGCCGGATGATATTGGATATGAAAGCCACGGTGGAAGGGATTCGCGCCATGATTTTCAAGGGCTTTTACTTTCTCGATATTGAGGGCAATTCCTCCGATAAGGAAAAAGCACGAAAATTCGGTGACTTTGCCGAAATTCTTACACCGCTGGTTAAAGGCTACGGCAGCGAGGCCAGCCTGGGCGTGATCGCTCAGGCCATTCAGGTTTTAGGCGGCGTCGGCTATTCTTCGGAATATCCCGTCGAGCAATACCTGCGCGATTCCAAAATTCTGACGATCTGGGAAGGAACGTCATTCATTCACGCCAATGATTTAATCGGCAGGAAAATGCGGATGAAAGACGGCGCGCCTTTCGCCAACTGGATGGCTTCAATTAAAGAATTTATTGACGCCAACATCAGAGCTGAAGGATTTGAGAAAGAAATGAAAAACCTGACTAAAGGCTTTCATGCATTGACCGAAGTGAAAGCGACTTATGATTCATGGTATGCCAATATGGAAACTAAGCGTCAGATGATACCGCTTAACGCCCTGCGCGCGCTTTTTGTCTGCGCGCAGGTTTATGTTTCCTTCTGCCTGATGGAACAAGCGCTGATTGCCGCCAAAAAATTGAAAGAGGCAAAAAAAGGAACGAGCGACGCGATTTATTATGAGGGTAAAGTCGCTTCCGCCCGTTATTACTTAAACAACATTCTTCCCCAGGCGGTTTTGACCACGGAATTGATCAAGAGCGAAGAAGACATCGTACTCACCTGCCCGGAAGAATCGCTACTGATTACTTAATTTAAGGAGGATGTTCATGAGCTATGCCACGATAATCGTTGAAAAAAAACTTGAAGAGAAGCTGGGCATCATCACGCTGAACCGACCGGAGGTGCGCAACGCCATTAATCAGACCGTGCGTTCGGAATTGCTTCAAGCCATCATGGATATGGATTCGGATCCCAACATGCGCGCCATCATCATCACCGGCGGCCCTAAAGTATTTGCCGCGGGAGCGGATATTGCCGCGATGGTCAACAATACCGCGATGGAAATGTTTTCCAACTCGGAGCTTTGGGATATTACCCTGCACATGGAGGAATCCAAAAAACCTTTTATCGCGGCGATTGCCGGATTTTGCCTGGGCGGCGGCTGCGAACTGGCCATGGCTTGTGATATTCGCGTGGCGGCCCAAAGCGCGCAGTTCGGTCAGCCGGAAATAAACATCGGGATTATGCCCGGCGCGGGCGGCACGGTGCGTTTATCCAAACTGGTAGGTTTGGGCAAAGCCAAGGAACTGGTACTTACGGGCAAGATGATTTCCGCCGAGGAAGCGCTGGCGATAAATCTGGTCAACAAAGTCGTGCCGGATGATAAACTTATGGAAGAGGCATTTGCCATGGCGAAAATGATCACCCGCCACAGTCCTGTTGCCGTGGGTCTGGCAAAATTCTCCGTGCAAAACGCGCAGGACGTTGATAACTACACGGGTAAAATAATTGAGAGAGCCGCCTTCTCTTTAGCTTTCGCCAGCGAAGATCAGACCGAAGGCATGAAGGCCTTTCTGGAAAAAAGAAAACCCAGTTACAAGGGGAAATGATATATTACACATAAATAGGGGGAACAAATGTTTATCTGGCTTTTTCACCGCCTCAGCGGTTTGACGCTGATTTTCCTGATCAGCATTAAAATTCTGACCGGCTTTTTCCTGTTGCCAGCTGATAACCGCCCGGATTGGGCGTTATCGCTGCATCGGCATCCGGTAATTGACGTGCTGATTATCGTGCTTTTCACTTTCCACAGCATTTACGGGATCAGGACGGTGATTATCGATCTGGGCCTGAGAAAAGAAAAAATGCTGTTTTGGGTATCGAACATCGCCGCCGGGATTATCTCGGCTGTGTTAATTTATTTTTTTGTCAGGTTCGTATAAATGATGCTTAATCACGATATTCTTATTGTTGGCGGCGGTCTCACCGGTTTGCGCGCGGCAGTTGGTCTTTGCGATAAATTTAATGTCGGCCTCATTTCCAAGGTATATCCCGTGCGCTCTCACTCCATTGCCGCGCAGGGAGGAATCAACGCTTCGCTCGCGAATAATCCCGACGGCCGCGACGACACGTGGGAAAAACACGCCTTTGACACAATTAAAGGCAGTGATTATCTGGGCGACCAGAACGCCATTGAAATAATGTGCAAGGAAGCGCCGGGTGTCGTCTATGAAATGGAGCACTGGGGCTGTCCTTTCAGCCGATTTCCGGACGGCACCATCGCCCAGCGGCCTTTCGGCGGCGGCGGTTTCCCGCGCACGTGTTTTTCCGCCGATGTCACCGGCCATTCGCTTTTGAATACTTTATACGAACGCGCCGTTTATAAAAAAGTGAAAATTTATCCGGAATGGTTTGTCACCGCGCTTTGTGTGGATGACGGCCAGTGTCACGGCGTGATCGTTCTGGATATGAAATCCGGCAAGCTGATTCCCGTGCGCGCGAAAGTTACTATTTTCGGCACCGGCGGTTACGGCAGAGTTTACCGCAACTCGACCAACGCGCTGATTAATACCGGCAGCGGCATCGGCATGGCTTACAAAGCCGGCGTGCCGCTCAAGGATATGGAGTTTGTCCAGTTTCATCCCACCACGCTTATCGGCACAAACATTCTGATGACCGAAGGCTGCCGCGGCGAAGGCGGATATCTTTTAAACAACAAAGGCGAGCGATTCATGCAGAAATACGCCCCTAGTGCCATGGAACTGGCTCCAAGGGATATTGTTTCGCGCTGTATCATGACGGAAATGGAAGAAGGGCGCGGTTTTGAACATCCTCTGGGAACGTATATTCAACTGGATCTGCGGCATCTGGGGGAAAAGAAAATTAGCGAGCGTCTGCCCGGCATCCGCAGTATCTGCATCGATTTCATCGGCATCGACCCGGTGAAAGAGCCGATTCCGATTATGCCCTCGCAGCATTATTCCATGGGCGGCATTGATGTTAACGAAAAAGGCGCTTCATCAGTCAAAGGATTCTATGCCGCGGGTGAATGCGCCTGTGTCAGCGTGCACGGCGCCAACCGTTTGGGCGGAAATTCACTGCTCGATACCATCGTTTTTGGAAAACTCACCGCTCAGGCCATTGAAGAAGACCTGCCGAAAAGCAAATTAAAACCTAAAGAAAAGCCTCTGCTCGCCCTCAAAAAAGAGATGGAAAAGAAAATCAACGCGCTCTCGCAGCCCGGCGGCGAGCGCCCCTATATGCTGGCGGCCGACCTTGGCGCAGTTATGAACGAAAAAGTAGGTATTTTCCGCACGAAAAAAGAACTTGTTCAAGCGTTGGATGAAGTCATAAAAATCAAGGAAAGATATAAAAAAGTGAGCATTTCTTCGGCAGATTTGCACATGAATTTTGAACTGCAAAACGCGCTGGAGCTCGAAAATATGCTGGATGTGGCGCATACGATTGTGCTGGGCGCGCTTTTGCGTGAGGAGAGCCGCGGCGCGCACTTCCGGCGCGACTTCCCCAAAAGAAACGACAAAAAATGGCTCAAACACACGATTGCCAAAAGAAGCAAAAAAGGCGAGCCGCTTATCTCTTTTAAAGACGTGAAAATTACCAAATACCAACCCATGGAGAGAAAATATTGATTAAGAGCGATTTCTATACCTTTAAAATTCTGCGTTATGACGCCAAAGAACCGAAAAAAGATCCGTATTTCGCCTTGTATAAAATCCGGGTCATTCCAGGCCTGACGGTTTTAGGCATGCTTTTGCGCATCCGGGACGAGATTGACGGCACTTTATCTTTCCGCTCGTCCTGTCGTTCGGCCATCTGCGGCTCCTGCGCGATGGTTATCAACGGCAAAATAGACCTTGCCTGCCGCACACAGGTGGCCGTTTTCGAGACGGATACGATAATCTTGGAGCCTCTGCCCAACTTTGAAGTCATCAAAGACCTGGTTGTGGACATGACGCCTTTCTGGCAGATGTATGAAAAGGTCCAGCCGTATCTTGTCCGCAAAAGTCCGGAACCAGAAAAAGAGATTTACCAAAGCGAAAATGACCGCAAAAAAATAGACCAGTTCGTCAACTGCATCCTTTGCGCCTGCTGTTACGGGGCCTGCCCTGTTCTAAACAGAGATGAAAATTACGCCGGTCCCGCGGCGCTGGCCAAACTGCAGCGTTTTTCCGCCGATTCGCGCGATGAAAGAGCGACCGGTGTGCTGGAAAAATTCAACAACGAGCAAGGTGTTTGGGGTTGCGATACGGTTTTCCGCTGCATTGATGCCTGTCCCAAGGATGTGCGTCCGACCGACGGCATTGTGGGACTGCGCAAGACGCTTTTGAAAAACAAAGCCAAAGAACTGCTGGGGGTGAAAGAAAAATGAAGCTGAAGTATTCACTCATCACGCGCCGGCAGTTTTTAAACACGCTTTTCGGCGGCTCGCTGATCGCTTTTTTCTCCGGCACTCTTTTTTCCTTATTCAAATTCGCCTTTCCCACTTTGGACAAAGAACCGGATTTTGTTGTGCTGGATAAAAATGAATTTGCCGCCATCCCTCCTAACTCGACCAAGGTGTTTGCCTGGGGAAGCGTACTCGGGCTCTTTTTGAAAAGAGCGGATGGAACCGTGGCCGCTTACAAAGGAGTGTGCACGCACATGGAATGCAACATTGCCTACCGTCCCGAAGAGCAAAAATTTTACTGCGCCTGCCATCAAGGTTGGTTCAACGATCAGGGCATCAACATCGAAGGGCCGCCGCCCAAACCGCTGGAGCATTTTGAAATACTGGAAAAAGGCGAAAAAATAATCATCGCCAGAAAGGGAGCGAAAGTTGATCTGGCTAAAGTTTAAAAACTGGCTTGAGGAACGTTACGATTTTGCCGAACTGAAAAAGCTGGCCAAAAGCAAACTTGTGCCCAGACACCGCTACGATTTTTTGTACTACACCGGCGGCATCACGCTTTTTCTTTTTATCCTGCAATTCATCACCGGCATGGTGCTGGCTTTTTATTACATTCCGCATGTCGATTACGCTTATGAAAGCATTATCGATATTGTCACCAAAATCAACCTGGGCTGGTTTTTCCGCTCTTTTCATCACTGGGGAGCGCAGCTTTGCATTGTTTTTGTCTTTATCCATCTTTTCGGCACATTGCTGGTTAAATCTTACCGCAAGCCGCGTGAATTTATCTGGGTGAGCGGTTTTATTCTGCTGGTAATTTCGATTTTCTTTGGCTTGAGCGGTTACCTGATGCTCTGGGATGAACGGGCGTTTGCCGCGGTGCGCGTGGCGACGGGTGGTGCGGGCAATCTGCCTGTTGTCGGTTGGTTTATAAAAATATTCCTGCGCGGCGGCACAGAAGTAACGGGAGATACGCTTATCCGCTTCTACGCTTTTCATGTTTCCATTCTGCCGGTTTTGTCGCTGCTGCTCATCGGCCTGCATGTACTGCTTGTTCAATATCACGGCATGAGCGTGCCGGTATCTGTGGAAAACAAGCAAAAGACGGGCGAGCCATTCTTTCCCAATGTTTTTTACAAAGACATGATGATCTGGCTGGTGGTTTTAGGCGTGGTGGTCACGCTGGCGGTATTACTGCCTCCGGAAATCGGCATAAAAGCAGATCCGCTCGCGCCGCCGCCGGAAGGCATCAAGCCGGAGTGGTATTTTCTTTTTATGCTGGAGACACTCAAGCTATTCCCCGGCACGATTTACGGCTTTAACGGCGAAACGATTGCCATCATCTGCGTGACCATCGGAATTATCTTCTTCTTTTTGATTCCGTTTCTGGATAGGAAGTCCAACCGCGGCCAGAAAAGCCGTTTATTTACGATTATTGCCGTAATTTACCTGATTTATTTTCTGACCATGACTCTAATAGGCTTTTTCAGTTAGGAGCGCTTATGAATAAAATAATGCCATTTGTCATTGCGAATCCGCTCAAGCGGATGAAGCAATCTCTGCGTACATCATCATTTTCCTCTGTCTTTGCGAAACCGCACAAGCTGATGAAGCAATTTCTGCTTTCGTCATTCCTGTCCCGCATACGCGGGATTAACATCCAGCGGGAATCCAGATTATCATCCTTTTTATTTGTCATTGCGAGCGTAGCGAAGCAATCTCGATTCTTGTCATTACGAGTTCACTTTTTGACCGTGGCAATCTCTATTTTGTTTTACTTCACCCTCCCCTCTTTCGCTTTTGCCGAAGAAAAAATCCCCGTCTTCCCGACCGCACCCGTCGAGGCCTATACTGTGTATGGAACCATTGCTCTTTTCTGGCTCGGCATCATCGGACTGATTGTGATTATTAAAATGAAACTCAACGAAATTGAGCGGATCCAGAAATTGGGGGTTGATGAGGAAGATACAAACGCTCCTGTTCTGGAATAAATAACGACTAGCTAAGCCGGAGCCGCGAAGCGGCGATCGGTTTGAGCGATTTGTTCGGCATCATTTTTCCAGTGAACGCCCTAAGGTCACTATAAGTTTAGTCATTTTATTAACATCAGCTTTTAAAGAGCGATAAAATTGAAGGCCTTCAGGACCTTGATACTTCAGCACAAAATACTGATATTCCTGTGTCAGATTATTGTTTAATGGATATCTCAGTGACTCATAAAAACGATTTACACTTAGTTTGTTTTGATCAAGAAAACCGCAAAGAAGTTGTGGCATCTGAGATTTGTCAACATACCGCCCAAACAACGTTACAAGTTCTTTTTGATCTGGGTAATGCTTTTTGAATTTTTGATATAGTTCGGAAATGTGATGGTCGAGCTTCGTTCCATTGCCTTCGGAAAAAAGAATGAACCCCTTCAGCATGAGCTCAACGCCGTGGTAAAAATTGAACAGCAAGGGAATAACCATATTAACATCGTTCCATTTGGTTTTTCGGATGAATTCGTTTGGGTCGATTTCTCGGTCGGATATTTGTATATATTTATTACCAGCTCTGATGATAGATTCGCACACGGCCTTCGATAGATTCCAATATTTTTCGCCCATAGTCCAAAACATCAGGGAGGTGCACTTATTATTCATTAATATCTCCTTTTATCAGCCGAACAATGTTTATATAGATCTATGCTAATATAGCAAACGCCGCAAATTTGCCGTATAAACCCCCATGATGAAATTGTCTGTTTCGGCTTTAATATTTTAATATTAAACAACAATCAACTTTTTTCTATCTTTTTACAAAGGATATTATTCAGATCTGTATAATATCCTAAAATAATCTTCTATTTTATTTTTCAGTTTTTCACGACTTCGGGATGAAGCCTAGCACTTTCAGTCCAAAATGATAATTTACGCTCCCTCCGGAAGCTTCGCACGCATCATTTTCATGCGATCCAACTTGCGCCCGTCCACGATAAAAGTTCCGTCGCCAACGGCGTGAATGGTTCGTTTCTCCCTGCGGGAAGCATCGAAGTAGGCAGCCACTGCCTCTAAAACCACAATATTATGCTTTTTGATGATATCGATGACTTTGCATTCGATATTGGCGAGGCATTCCTTGATCAGTGGCGCTCTGACATATTTTCCATTAACGGGAGTCAGCCCAAACTTTTCGAATTTGTCCGTGTCGGCGCCGGAGCATGTTCCCACACCGACAACCTTGTCAATTAAGTCAACCGTGGGAATCGCGAGCACGCATTCTTTGGATTTCTTTAGCGCGGCAAAAGAGTAGTTCCATGGCCCCGTGGTCATCGCAAATTGCGGCGTAAAATCCACAACCATCGTCCAGGAAATGGTCATGACGTTGTTCTTTCTGCCGTCGCTTGTCGTAACCAGGACAACCGGCCCTGATTCCATCAGCGTGAATGCTTTAGGAAGCGGCATTTTTTTCATCATTTATCCGTCTTCTCAAATTTTCCCGTTATCAGATTGTAAAGCCACGCGAATATCGCCCCGCCGATCAAGCCGTCAACTAATCCCCAGCCTAGTCCGATAATGCTGCCCAGCGGGCTAATGTTGTAGCCGCGATAAAACTTGCCGATTATCGTTATTTCATTGGTTATGCCGTCCAGGGCAATAATCCACCAGGTAATTGCGAATAAGGCTACGCTCCATAAAATTGCGCACGTCAGTGCAAACGCTTTCACGTTTAACTTCATAATCCCCCTCCTTAAAAGCATTTTTTAAAAGAATCCTTTTTTTTATTCTTCCGTCCAGTGAAAGCGATGAAGCACGCGGTGGACGACAGGCGCGAGCATTATGCCCATGACCGCGATAAAGACGAGACCCGTGTAAAGCGCGTAGATACCGGCAAAAATTTTGCCCGCTTCGCTCAACTCCGTTTTCACCGGCCCCATACCGCCTAAAAGCATGGCCGCGTTCAGGAAAGCATCCACCCACGGCATCTGCTCCAGGCGATGATAACAAACCATTCCCGCGAATAAAGAAACTCCAATCACAAACAACGCCACGCACAAGTGCAAAAACATCCGCAGCGCAAATCTGCCTACGGGCAAAAGCGGTTTGTGATGAGGTTCGTACATGCCAGCGCTTCCGGTATTAACTCTGATACTGAATTTTGATTAAGGGCATACCCCAATTTTATCCGGGATATGCCCTTTCTTGACTAAATTTGAACTTCTTTATTATTTCATGCCAGCGGGTACGGTCATGCCAAGCGCTTCCATCCCCTTGACAAGTTTATCCTTGGCGGCGGTTCCGGCGACGACGGCTTCGGCGACTTTTCCGGCTTTATAGCTGTCTTCCGCCTTGGTCCATTCTTCTTTCGCTCCGGCCAGACCCGCTTTTACGCCATCAAAAGCTTCTTTGGAAATGCTGGCGGGAAGCTTAGTGGCCTGAGAAAGAATATCCACCCTGCTCTGCAGAGCTTTCATCATTTCAGGAACACCCGCGCTCAGAGCGGCCCATTTTGCCGCCGCTTCCGGCGATTCTTTTTTGCCGCAGGAAACCAAAACAAGTGATGCAACAAAGAGACAAAGTATCAAACAAATGATTCTTTTCTTCATAATACTCTCCTTTCTCTTTAATTTCCGGTTGGTGAGAAAAAATTCTCCGCTATACCCGTGGATGCTGATATAATTTTATTTTTCATGGTATCTTGAGTTTCTGTCCGACCTTTATTTTATTCGGATCCTTCAAAATATCCGTGTTCGCTTCAAATATTTTTTTATATAACTTTCCGTCACCATAAAAATTTTCTGCGATTTTCCAGAGGGTATCACCTTTTTTTACCTCGTAATACTGGGTAGCATCAAACTGGTTTTCGGCCACTTTGCTCACCTCCTTTTATGTTAAATTTTTAAATGATTAAATTTGTTAAAGTTTTCAGATATTGCTATCTGCTTCTTTAAACTGTGCGGTTGATTTTTTAATGTTTCTTTGTATTGACCGAGTTTGCTAATTTTTCAAGGTTTATTTTCAGTGAATCCTCGTCCATTATCTGGCTTACAAATTCGCGCTGATCTGCAATTTTTATCCTAATACGGTATTTTTCGCCTTTAAGAGACGCTTTTTCACTCGTTATGGCCAAATTTTTCATATCCGGTATTTCCACAATACGCTGAGGTAAATAGTACCCAAGATAAAGCCGGTCATCTTTAATACTCGCGGTATAGAAATGAACCCATGTATCGCGATACGCGTAAAGAATTATGGCAATAATCACGCAGATTGCGGCCAGTTTGGGGACAAAATTGGAGACGGGAGCAACGGTGCTGCCGTATTGTGTGGTTGACGGCTCTTCTTTCCTGAGCATGAAGTAAAGCACGACGCCTACGGCTATTGCGATAACCGAGAAGATGCCAAAGTAAAAGTAAAAATATGTCGGATCGATGGAAAAAATGAGATTATTCATGTGCTCAGCTCCGTGATGTCTAATCAGATTTTTTCATACCTTACCTTTTTGCGGTTAACAGTTCTCAGATATTTCACTTTGGGATGCCCGAAAACGAGGGAAAAGAGGACTGCTTCTCCTTCGTTAAGCCCTATTCGTTTCTTTAAATCATCAGAAACGGCAAACGCGAAAGTGCCAAAGCCCATCAAACATGCCCCCAGGCCCAGCGCGTTAATCATCAGCTCCAGATGGCCGATATTGAAACAGCCGTCCACCTCGTTGCAGGCGCGGCTTATCACCAAAAGCGCGTGCGGCGCGCTGTGAAACAAAAGGTCTCTTTTGCTTTTCTGATACACCTGATACCACAGCTTCCAGGTCGCCTGAAAATCGAGGTATTGATAAGGCACGCGCATTGCTTTTTTATCCACACCGGATATATCAAGTTCTGCCAGTGTTTTTAAGGCAATGGGCGTTATTTCCCTGAGCGTTTCTTTGGTCAGGATGATATAGCGCAGACCCTGCATGTTCGCGCCTGTCTGCGTGTAGCGCCCCATCTCCATTATTTTGGCGATATCAGCATCACTCACCGGCTCGTCGGTGAATTGGCGGACGCTTCTGCGGAATTTGACAAAATTTAAAAGCTTCTCCGGATCCATTTGAATTTTTTTTGGATCGTATTCAATAATTTCCGAAGGGTCATAATCGCCCAGCAAAATTAACGCCTTCTGCGGGCAGACAGCCGTGCAATGGCCGCATTCCAGGCACCATTTTCCGGCAGTGGCTTTGCCTTCAATAATTTTGATGGACGCGAAAGGACAATCCGCCGCGCATGTACCGCAGCCAATACATTTTTCAACATCAATTTGAACCATAAAATTTTATCAATCCTTCCGAATTAATTTTATCATTTACTTTTTTACCAGTTCTGATTAAGTGTCAGGGCTATAATTTTTGTTCATTTTTAATCGCCACTATTTTTTCCGCCTGCGCTTTATCGGCTGTTGAACACGAGAGCAAAAAAATGAGGGTCATATAGCCAATCGCGCAAAGAACGCGGAGCATATCTTTTTTTCTTGTTTCTGACATTTTCAGCATAAAACGCTCTTTAAAGTAACGCTTTAATGTTTGCTTCTAATTACTATAATTAACCTAATGGTTACTTTTTCTGTTCTTTCGGAAGCAGAGGTTCAATAATTTTTACCGGTAAATTAAGTGTACGCTGCATAATACCCAATAAACCCGCGCCTACGGCACTGGGCGAAAGAACAACTATATCCGGATCATCAATGTTCCCGGTGACGCTCAGGGGTATGGAAATTAGCGTTCCCTGCAGTATATATCTTATGACCGGTATTTTACTAACGAGAAAATCAACGGTCTTAAAAGGCGCGACCAATATCGTAAGTTTTATCCGATTCGTGACAAGATCGATTTCCCCTTGCCCGGCAAGCTGCATTGTCTTGCCGTCAACTACAGCTTCCTGAATATAAAGCACGCCGTTGCGGATGTCTCCCCTGATGACGGCGCTGTTATAGGCGAAGCCTTGAGTCCTGAAATCGGGCAGTTTTCCGCGCAAAAGTTCCGTAACATTCAAGAAGGCAAATATCTTCGCCAGAAGCGGAAACTTGTAAATCACGCCTTCTTTAGCGTTTAAAAGAGCGTTTCCCTGCAGGGATCTTGTTAAGTCAGGCGCTTTAGCCCTGGAAGTAAGTAATGCCTTAAAATCATAGCTACCGGTGACGCGTAGATTCTTTGCAAAAAAACAATCGAGCACGTTTTCCAACTGATTTGATGATCCATCGGGCTGAAAATTAAATCTGATATCGTCTTTCGCGAAGATGATTCTGCCGGGAATGGCGATCTCGCACATCAACGCCCTGTCCAAGACCAGATGGACGTCATCTTTATTAATCAATACATCAGCGCTTATCGGTTGCGCGCTGTAGCTCCCCCATTTTACCTGCGGCGCATCAATGCGGATAATTCCCCGCACGGATATTTTTGTATCCGGCAAAAAGGATTGTTTTTTTTCGGGCTGATCAAATATTTTTTGGAAATTTTCGATGATGTTGCTTACGTCTATCGGGTCTGATTTTAGATTGATGACGACCTGAAGTCCACCGGACGACGCTGTTATGGAACCATTTGCGTCAAGATTATTTTCGCCCCACTCTAAGAGAGCTTTATCGATGTTTATTTTCGTTTTTTCACCCCTGATTACAGCATGGCTGAATTTTAAAGGCACTTGCGCGGGAAGAGGTAAAATGAAATCTCTTCCTTCCAGTTGACCTTCGGCTCTGGATCTTTCGTATTTATCCAGCGGCAATGTGATAGTTAAATCACCTCTCACCCACCCGCGCCGGAAAGATGCTTTGGCAAACATCCGGCTAAAAGTCTGTTCGTTTAGATTTCCCTTAAAGCTAAAAGCGAAAAGCCTGGGGGAGATATTGAAAGTCATATCCGCCCGTGATTGGTCATCACGGATAACCAATTTGTTGATATCAAAATTATCCGGGCGGCTGCTGATATCAAAATAAATTTGCGGTCCGTCATTTATGGCGGCTGAACCATAGGCATGCAGTTTTTTATTTTTTTCCCAAAGCACATGGCCGTTTTTTATTTTTAAAGGCCCGCGTAAAGTATCTTCCGGCGGCAGATTCAATTTATCCGCAATCCACGTCAAAGTTACCTCACCGACCGTGCCGTCAATTTTGATATCCGCTACGTTAATTGAATTTCGCGCGCTCTCCAGTTTTGCGCTTAAATTGAATTTTGAATCAAATAGTGACACCTTAAATTTCTCAAAATCAATCTTTCCTTGAGCTGCGTGCAATTTACCTTGCGCGATTTTTATCGTGCCGGGAAGGTTTGATGAACCCAGAACTACTCCCTCGACCGACCCGGTAGTAACTGTCTCCCAATTTTGCGGCTTTAACAGAGGCCCCGATAAATCCAAAGACGAAAGAACAATTCTGCCTTTCAGGTTATTTACGGGACCTAATATTTGACGTGTCTTTTCAAATAATGATAATTTTTTATAAACGTCGTCGAGAATTAATACGGTTTTCCCTGCTTTCAGTTCGGTATTATAATCTTGATTTAATTTTATCCGGCCCGAGCAATCATAAACTGATGATTCCCCCAACAATGCCGATATATTATTCAGGTAAAGTGTTTCGTTTTGCGCGGAAAATCTGCCCACCAGAGACATCTCGCCCATGTTGGCCATTTCCCCTTTTATCCTGATTCTTACATCTCTGGGTTCCAAGGCAAAGAGTAAATTTACTTTGCTTATTTCAGTCAACACATCATTATTTTTCCGTATAATGATGTGTCCTTTTTCTGCGACACAAACGAGACCGGGTATCTTTTTGCGGATTTCATCAAGCGCGCTATTTGTTTTTTTAATGATTTCTTTTGCTAAATATTCCTTTTTCTCTTTTTGACCATTTTCTTTGATATGCAGAACCATCGCCGGCTTTTTGAGCGTAAATTTGGCCGCTTCGAACTTTCCGGTTAATATTTTTGGGAAACGGGGATGGATTTGCAGCGACTGGGCTTTAAAGCTTACTTCGTCCGGTGTCACAAAATCTACATTTTTTAAAAGAATGCCGGCAGATGGTATTATACGAAGCGATGCCCGTTTATAGAGAACCGCGCCTTTAAACTCCGTATCTATGCTTTTTCTTACGGAATTCTGAAAAGACTCCGTGCTGGAATAAACAAAAACAAAAAACAAAAGACAGACAAAAAGAACAAGAATTATCCTTGTCGCCCAAATAAGTATTTTTGTCATAATTATTTTATAAGACATATTTACCAGACAATTTTTCGCGTAAATATTTTGCTTTTTATGCTACATTTTACGCAGTTCTTTTTTTAGTATTTTCCCGACCAAGGTTTTGGGCATTTCTTCGAGTATGACCACTTCCTTAGGCATAAAGAATTTTTTCAGCTTTTCCCCGCAATATTTCATTATTTCGTCGGAATGCGCCTTTTTCCCGGCTTTCAATACGACAAACGCCTTGATGTCTTCGCCGTATATCTTATCCGGCATGCCGATACAGGCCGCTTCCGCGACGTCCGGATGCGTATATAAAACCTCTTCTATCGCCCGGGGAGAAATATTTTCTCCCCCTTTGATGATAATGTCCTTTTTGCGGTCAGTAATGAAAAAATAGCCGTCTTCATCCTGATAGCCTATATCTCCGGTGTGCAGCCATCCGTTTTTAATAACTTCGGCGGTCGCTTCCGGCTGCTTCCAGTAACCCTTCATAACCATGGGCCCTTTTAAAACTATCTCACCTTCCGTGCCCGGCGGGACTTCCCGGCCTCTTTCGTCAAATATTTTTATCTCCATGCCGACCATGGGTTTGCCGATAGAACCCACCTTCTTTATGCCGTATATCGGATTAACGGAGTTGTTGGCGCAGGCCTCCGTCAAGCCCCAGCCTTCAGCGATTTCTCCATTGAATTTTTCCTTAAATTGCCTCCATGTTTCCATCGATAACGGCGCGGAACCGCAAATAAAATGTTTTACCGAACTCAAGTCATATTTCTTGTAATCCGGATAATTTAACATATGAATATACATCGTTGGAACCGCCGCCACACTGGTTACTTTGTATTTTTCTATGGCCGAGAACAGTTTCTCCACGTTAAACTGGCGCAGAATAACCGTTTTGCCATGTGTGCGCAAATTGGTGGAATTCATGACGCCTATGCCATATGAATGGCATAACGGAAGCATGGCGACATTAACCGCGTCCATCGGATAATTGTTTGTTTCTTGCACTTTCAGCGCCGTATAATAAAGCGCGTAATGTGTCTGCATCACGCCTTTGGGCCTGCCGGTCGTGCCGGAGGTGTAAACAAGAGCGGCTATTTCGCCATTATCCATTTCGACTATATTCAGATCATCAGGCGCGTGCCGCAGAATTTCTTCATAAGACAATACTCCATCCGACGCCTCTTGTGTAAGTGCGATAATATGCCGTATTTCCGGCGAGGCCAATCTGGCCTGATTGACTTTGTTCATGTATTCCTGCACGGTAATGATTACTTTGGCGCCGGAATCCTGATAAATATAAGCTGTTTCTTCAACACCAATTTGATAATTTATGGGCACGGCAATCGCGCCGATTTTCCATATCGCCTGGAATGACTGCAAAACTTCCGGGGAATTCGGCATCTGCAGGATAACCCTGTCCCCCCTTTTCACTCCTAGTTTTTTCAACGCGTTGCCTAATTTTTGCGCGGCTCTATCCATCTGCACATTGGTGTATTCTCCGCCCTCATAAATAATGCTGACGTGCTCACCTACAGATAAACTGGTCAACGCCAGGCGGGCAATATTCATCTCATGGCTCTCCCGTAGCTCGTATTTTCCTTGAATATAATAAGCTTGGAAATGAACTTAATTGATTATTTTGTGCTTTGTCAATGCAATAAAGTGGGTGAAATACCCAAATTTTGAAATTAATCAGCTTTTTTCAGAGAGCTTTTCAATTGCTTATTTACCCATTCCTGAGCTGATTTTCGATTATTGAATATTTCCGTTTTATAGCCGGAGGCGGCTGCTTCCAGATAAGATTTAAACATGCGGGACATCGCGAATTGGACTTTGGTGGGAGCGATTAAAGCGATAATCAAGTGAGGGTTGTTTATGGCTGCCTCTTTCTCCTGTTCCGCGATAAGCCGAACATCATCCGCACGAACATGATAGTCGGTGCATTGTGTTCTGTCGATAATTTTATATTTGAGGGAAGCTGACAAGCTTGAACTATAAAGCAGGCGGTTGGCTTTAATTATATCATCGCCGGTTAAAACACCGGTAACGAAATATTCGACACCTCTACCCTCATCCAGATATTTCAACTCAATAGGCATAAGATTAATCTTTAAAAATTTTTGAACTTGTGTTGATAAACTGGATTGTGGCGCGAAAAAACGTACCAAAGGTTCTTATCGGAGGAGGATTTCTGAAAACGTACTGGAGGAATGTGGCTTTATCTTTTTTTCAAAGTTCTGATTTGTTATATACATGATGTAGATAAAAGATGTCAATACAATTTCGCGAAAAAAATACTATAGGGCAAATTCCTTAAAACACACACCGGCAACAAAGTCTTTTATCGTTTGCGGCCATAATTGCAGGTCATTTTGATTTCTGGCGACAATCATTTTGGCATCCGGGATTTTTTCCCTTAATTCCTCCGCGGATTGCAGCGGATGCGTTGGATCATCAACCCATGCTAAAATGAGCGTGGGAACCGCCGGAGGCGTAAATTTTTTTTTCGGGGGTAAGTCGCTGATGCTTGCGGCGCGTAAAATCACGGAGAGATGGTCTTCGCCGATAATCAGCATGCTTTTGATATATTTTTCCATATCATTTGGTTTTGCCTGTAAAAGCCAATCGGGCAGAAAAGTCCTTTCTCGCAAAATCTGCACAAACGTATCCACGCCTTTCGTTTCGATTATTTCCGCTGATTTTCGGTAAATCTTTGCCTGCTCTTTTCTAGTTTCCCATACTGTGCTGGGCGTAACCAACACCAACGCTTTAACTCTTTCAGGAACCATTCGCGCAGCGTAAAGCGCGGTCATGCTTCCCATGGATTGTCCACCGGCAATAAAACAATTGGCGCCCAGCTTGTCAGTTATAGCAATCATGTCATTGGCCAAATTGGGCCAGGTGTAATCTTCGATATTGTCTGTCGCATCTGTAAAACCATGACCGCGCGCGTCATAACGTACATATTGTGTCAGGCACGGGGAATTTTTTTCATAAAAATAACCTGTCGCGTCATCCAGAGCGATACTGCCCATAAGGCCGTGCGCCCAGATAAAAGGCAAACCTCCCTTGCCGTTGATGCGAATATGCCAGTTCATTTTAAACCACCTAATCTGCGAACTCTTTTGAAAAAAAAATGCGGCTGTCTCTTTCTTCAGAAACAACCGCATTTTATAACTGCTTAAGACATTTTTACTTTTTTTTCGTTGATTTTTTTGTTGCTGATTCTTTTACTTCGATGCTTTTTGCCGTCATTTTATACTCAATGGTAACTTTTGACCCCACTTTCACGTCACCAGTGGTTTTTGTCGCGGCATCGCGGGCTATTTCCCATTCACCCTTACCCTTTTTAATAACAATCTTTTCCGCGGAAACTGCCAGGACTGATCCAGTAACCTTATTCGCTTTTATTTCCGCATAAGCGATTGCCGCCACAAATAAAAAACAACATACAACCAACATCACTTTTTTCATCATCAACTATACCCTCCTTTTTTAGTGGTAACTATAATCAAGACGCAAATATTTTGTCTCGTGCCCGGGGCCGAAGCACGAGACATTCAATTGTTTTTTGTTAATCTAATTCATAATCCTTTAACCACATTTCCCAAAAGAAGAAGAACAAGACCAATCAAAATTATCCAGCAAGCGTAAGTTGACACAAAGGGTATAGTAACACCCAACAACGCAATAAAACCTAAAGCTCCTAAAATTAAAGATATAATCCAGGTAATCTTCTTTGGTGCGTTGAGTTTCATTTTTGTATGTCTCCTTTCAATTATTTTTTGGCCCCTTTTAGAGCAATCTGTCATTGATCAATATTTTCTTATTGCCAATGACAATCAATATTGAAAGCAACAAAACTAATTTAAAACTCTGAACTTCTTTTTCTTTATTTTTTAAAGATGCTTCTTGACTTCAATTACCGGGCATTACTTGAAAAAGTAATTATGTAACCACCCGCGTAATTACTTATAAATGTTTTGATTCTCGAGTGGATATAAACAAGCACAAAAAAACTTATTTTGTCAACTTTTTTTTGAAGATTTTAAAAATTCATTGAATGTTTAGTTTTTCTATTCGGTAACGCAAAGAATCGAAAGTCAGCCCCAAAAGCTGCGCCGCTTTTGTCTTGGAACCTTTTGTTTTTTCCAGTGCTTTTTCAATGATCATCTTTTCTATCTTTTCCAATTCATTATTAAGGGGCAGTCCCTTATCCGGTATTTCTACGTGATAATTATGTATGCCTCCCGGCACGCTTGCTTCCAAAACAAGATTTTCCGGCAATATAATATTAGAGCTCTCCATGGCTACGCCTCGTTCGATGATATTCTCCAACTCTCTGATATTTCCTGGAAAAGAATAATTCATCAGCAATTCCATGGCGTATGAGGAAATGGTGCGGATTTCTTTACCAAATTCTCTGGCATATTTTTCAATAAAGTGATTTGTAATCAGCGGTATGTCTTCCTTTCTTTCTCTGAGCGGCGGCATATAAATGGGAATAACGTTTAAACGGAAAAACAGATCCTCTCTAAATTCTCCTTTTTTGACTTTTTCCTCAAGATTTTGATTTGTGGCCGATATAATGCGCACGTCAACCTTTATGTCATCCGCGCCGCCGATACGCCTGAATGATTTTTCCTGAACTACGCGCAGAAGTTTTACTTGAAGAACAGGAGGCAACTCACCGATTTCATCTAGGAATATTGTCCCACCTCTTGCCATTTCAAACAATCCCGGCCGATCCGCATAAGCGCCAGTGAAGGAGCCTTTCATATAACCGAAAAGCTCGCTTTCCAGAAGATTTTCCGGAATCCCCCCGCTGTTGATTGCCCGAAAGGGCATTTTAGAACGGTTGGAATTTTCATGAATGGCGCGTGCCACGAGCTCCTTCCCCGTACCGCTTTCTCCTAAAATAAGAATGTTTGCCGGCGTATCAGCAACTTTTTTAATCGTGGCGAATATTTTCTGCATTTCCCTGCTTTTGCCGATCATGCCAAAAAACAGAGGCTCCTCGGAAATTTCTTTTTTGTCGCTTATTATCTCGCTGACCAATCCCTTTTTCAACAAAGCCGCATGAATTATTTTTTTTAGCTCCTCGATACTGCCGCCTTTTTCCACGTAATCATACGCACCTTCCTTCATCGCATCTACCGCCGTTTCGCCGGACGCGTAGGCAGTGACAAGAATTACCGTTGTCTCCGGTTTTTGATCTTTTATTTGCCTGAGAAATTGTATGCCGTCAATTTTAGGCATTCTCAAGTCGGTAACAATTAAATCAAAATCTTTTTTGCCGAAAATATTTAACGCCCGGGAGGCATCTTCCGCGGTCGTCACATCATATCCTTCTTTTGCGAGCATAATTTCCATGAACTCTCTCATGCCCTGGTCATCGTCAACAACCAATATTCTAGCCATACTAATTTCTCACTCCTCATATCATCGCTATGCCACCAGCGGCGGTATTTCCATGCTGTTCATCGGCAACCAGACAATGCAGTCTGTGCCTTGACCGAGCTTGCTTTCAATCGAAATTTTTCCTCCGTAACCGTCAACAAGGCGACCGACTATCGTCAGCCCCAAACCTGTTCCCTTTTCTTTATTGGTAAAGAATGGTTCGAATATTTTTTTAATATTTGCCGGTTCGATGCCGCATCCGGTATCGGCTACTTTAATTTGGGCGTAATCCCTGCCCCCATCCATTTTTACACAGGAAGTTTCCAGTTCTAACACGCCACCTTGCTTCATCGACTGGATGGCGTTGAGGATAATATTATGCATGATTTGCCTTATCTGTTGCCTGTTGGCAAACGTTTCCACGTTCTCGGAGAATTTTTGATTTATTTTTATATTATCACTCCAATCTTTGGAAAGTTTTACGTTCTCGACAACCTCTTCAATTACATCATTTACCTTTACCATTTCTCTCGTCGTGGGAAGAGGACGCGCCAAAAGCAGAAAATCGCGCACAAAGCTTTCCAGTTGGTTTTTACCGCGAATAATAATCTGCATCAGTCGCTTGTTCATTTCATCCAGGTTTTGTTCCTGCTTGAGAAGTTCTATCGAGCCGGTTATTGAAGCCAGCGGGTTTCTCATTTCATGCGCCAGCCCCGCTGCCATTTCCCCGATGAGCGCGAGTCTTTTGCTTTTTTCCAGATTTTCTTCCATGCGCTTGATTTCCGTAATATCCTGAAAAATGATGATATTCCCTATCTGTCTGTCGTTTTTATCCTTGAGCGAAGACATCGCGCAACCAAGGTTTATTCTTTTTTCAAACGGGGTTTTGATGACCGCTTCCATACGGTTTCTACCTGATTCACAATGATTAGCGGGCATAAGCAATGCTGCAAACTCCGGAAATATATCGTGAATGCGCTTATTCTCTATCTGCCGGAAGGAATATCCGGTTATTTCTTCCGCGGCCCGGTTGAATGTTTTTATTCTTCCTTGTAAATCAATGGTCATGATGCCTGTATCAACTGATTCAATGATGCTGCGAAAAAGAAGATCCAATTGTGCAAATTCTGTCTCTTTTTCCTCCAGTAAGTGTCTTGTCTTTCTTTCCTGCTCCACGACAAAACTTGCTAAGAACGCGATCGTGTAAAAAGATACCATATGCAGCAAAATCCGGATAAAAACATCGGCCACGGTGACTTTATGTTCATAGGCTTCTAGGATAAGGGAAGGAATTACATTGTAAAATTCCAGATCGAGAAGCAAGCCGTAGGCAATGGTGGAAGCCGAAGCGACAATCAAACCAACGCGACGCCCTAGAAAAATAACCGAATAAATGATGATCAGCGGATACAGCAGAGAATAATTACTGCTGGCGCTGCCAGTAAAGTATACAAGCAAAGTGATCAGCACGATATCCACGGCAAGCTGCAGATAAACATGATAGCGGACGTCGAGAAGGTGTTTTAAAAGAAAATAATATAAAATTGAAATCAGATAAGTTAAGGCAATGATTATGTAGAAAAACCGGATGGCTATTTCTTTTACGGACAAGGCGTTTTTTATATCCAGATAAACGGCAACACCCAGAAAAAGCGTTATGACAACCGCTCGGTAGATAATTAACGAAAGTAACCGCTTTTTATCCTGTTGTTCCATCTTCCCTCTCTTTGGGGAGGTGAAATTAAATTGCTTATTTTGTTTGAATCTATTTATATGAAATTTTATAATATTTTACAATATTTCTCTTATAAAATTGAGCTATTTTTGCGGATAAAATAATATGCGCAGACCACTCATTTATCTTTTTATTACCCTTATTGCCGGAATTGTTTGCGGTTACTACTATGATCTTCGCGTCAGTCTCTATATATTTTTCGGACTGCTATTATTATCTATTATTTTCTTTTCTTTTTCTCTGCATAAAAAAAATCCGGTAATTGCGCTTGCCCTTATGTTCTTACTGATTTTCTTTACCGGTTTTGTAAATATCCAGAAAAGCCAATATCATCTCAAAAGAAATGACCATATAAATCGCTACATTGACGCGGGAAAACAACTTTATGAAGGAATAGTCACTGACAATCCCTCTTCTGACGATAAGCGTTCGGTATTTATCATCCGTATCACGCGGATTAAACAAGATGCCGGTTTTCTCTCCGCTCGTGGATATTTGCGGCTCGTTGTGCCGTCGCAGGTGAATTTGCAATATGGAGACTATATCCGCTTTTCAGCTTCGCTCAGGGAGATTAATGAATTTCACAATCCCGGAGGATTTAATTATGCCCGAAATATGAATATGAAAGGGATTTTCGCGACCGCATATATCTCAAATGAATCACAGGTAATTCTTCTCAGAAAGAACTCGGGAAACTCGCTGAAATTGAAACTCGAACAATACCGTTATTATCTGCAAGATTTACTAAACAATCATTCATCATCACCCGCAAAAGAAATTATCGCGGCAATGACACTGGGCAAGAAAAGAGATATCCCGGTGGAAGTGCGCGAAAGTTTCAATCGCGCCGGCACCGCTCATTTACTGGCCATATCCGGATTGCATATAGGCATAGTGTTTATGACCGGCTTCTTTATTATCTCCTTTTTTTTGAGGCGTTTTGAGTTCCTGTTGTTGCGTTTCAATATTTTAAAGGTTTCTTCCGCCGGCGCGCTTATATTTGTTGTTTTATACGCGTTTATTGCCGGCCTGGGAATAACTGTCACCAGGGCGACTTTGATGGCTCTCGCTTTTGTTATTGCTTTTATCTTTGGACGACAAAAAGACATTTACAATATACTGGCGCTAGCCGGAATTATCATTTTACTTTTTCTTCCGGATGCGCTCTTTGATATTTCATTCCAGCTTTCTTTCAGCGCCGCTTTTTCCATCATTTACATATTCCCCCGCTTAAACAATATTCCCTTTTATTTTACGGATAATTGGCCATCCTGGCTGCAATATGCCTTCCGCAAGACTTATTCACTTGTTGTTGTTTGTATCGCGGCCAGCATAGGCACGATGCCGCTTATCGCCTACTATTTCTACCGAATTTCGGCTGTGGCGATTGTCGCCAACCTTTTCTCTGTATTTATTTTGGGAATGATCGCTCTTTCTCTTTCCATGGGATTTATCATCAGCGCCTCTTTTTCATCCTATCTGGCCTCGCTTTTCATTAAATCATCTTCTTTTTTTGTTCAAGTTTCAGTGAAGCTGATTGAGAAATTCGCCTCATTTACCTGGTCATCATTCACCCTGACCAGACCGAACTTCCTGGAAATATTTTTCTTTTATTTGTTTATCTTTTTTCTTTTTCAACTATTTGACAGGCGCTGGGGCGCTGCCAGAATGAAAAGCTGTTTCATCGGCGGGCCGCAAGTGACCAGGATAGTTTTATCAATTTGCATCGTTTTTTTCATTTGCAATACTTTTTATTTGTCTTTTCGCGATAAATTTTCCAGTTCACTCAGAATAACGGTAATCGATGTCGGACAGGGTTTATCCGTATTAGTCCGATATCCACAGGGGAAAAATATGCTTATTGACGGAGGTGGATTCGCGCAAGGCTCTTTTGATGTGGGTAAAATGGTTATCTCTCCTTTTCTTTATGCGCAAAGAATTGATAAAATTCATACCATTGTTCTTACTCACCCGCATCCTGATCACCTGCAAGGTTTGCTCTATATTGCCGAACATTTCAATGTTGAGGAAGTATGGTCTAACGGTCAGCCGGCAGAAGATGAAATGTATCAGAAATGGAAAAGAATTATCGCGGAAAAGAATATCAAAATGAAAATTCTTCACGCTCAATCTTCGCCTTTAAATATTAATGGTGTCTGGATGGAAGTGTTATGGCCGCCGTCTCCACCCGCCTACACGGCCAATGACTATAATTACCAAAAAGTCAACGATGATTCGCTGGTCATAAAGCTGATTTACGGCAAAAGAAGCATTCTGTTGACATCTGATATATCCTCTCTGGCCGAGCAGCGCCTCATCGAGACGCAGGCAGGCTTAAACAGTGATATCTTGTTGGTTCCTCATCACGGTTCCCACCATTCCAGTTCACCCGCCTTCATTCACGCCGTCTCCTGCCGTTTTGCGGTTATTAGCGCGGGAAAAAACAATTTATTCCGCCATCCGCACGCGTCGACCCTGCGTCGTTACGCGGATGCCCAGGTCAAAATATACCGCACAGACCAGTCCGGCGCGATATTTATTACAACGGATGGCGCAGACTTACGTGTAGAACCTTACCTTAAAACACGATAAGTGCTTGCCGTTTAAAGATTTTTTTCATTGCTAAGGTCTATGCTGTATGCTATAAAGCCGCGTTATTTCGGTCATAAAGCGACATGATCATATGGAAAAAATTACGGCAATCAAAGGCATAAAAGATATTCTTCCCGGCGACGCGCCGCTGTGGAATCATATCGAGACAGTAGCCAGACAGACATTTGTTTTGTTCGGTTATAAGGAAATTCGTCTGCCGATCATGGAGAAAACTGAACTTTTCAAGCGCAGTATCGGTGAAACCACCGATATTGTGGAAAAAGAGATGTACACTTTTCAGGATCGTGATGATGACTTTATTACCTTGCGACCGGAAGCGACCGCCGGGGTAATCCGCGCCTATATCGAACACAATATGCACGCATATGAAACCACGACCAAGCTTTTTACCATAGGGCCGATGTTCCGCCGTGAAAGACCACAAAAAGGCAGGTTCCGTCAGTTTCATCAGATAAACGTAGAAACCTTCGGCGAGGATAAGGCTCAGTGTGACGCTGAGGTAATTTTCATGCTGGTTCATTTTCTGCAGGCAACACGCATCTATGATTTTTCCTTAGAAATCAATTCTTTGGGATGTAAAAAATGTCGCCCGGCTTTTTCCCAAAACGTAATAAAACACCTGAAGGGAGCTGAAACGAGGCTTTGCCCTAATTGTCAGCGGCGCATCAAGACAAATCCACTGCGTGTTTTTGACTGCAAAACAGATTCATGCCGCGCAATAATCAATGACGCGCCCGAGGTTTTGCAATTTCTTTGCGTGGAATGTGAAAGGCACTTTTCTGAAGTTAAATCTTCTTTGAACGATTTGAGCATTCAGTATAAAATCAACCCACGAATGGTGCGCGGACTTGATTATTACATCCGCACAGCTTTCGAAGTAACCTCGGGGGCTTTAGGGGCGCAAAACGCGATCGCCGGCGGCGGCCGCTATGACGGGTTGGTTTCATTTTTAGGCGGTCCGGAAGTTGCGGGAATCGGATTTGCAATCGGCATGGAACGCCTTATTGCCTGCCTGCCGGACAAAGCTGAAATCACGTTCCCGGCAGATTTATTTATCGCGGCGCTTGGTGATCAGGCACAAAAAAAAGCATTCGTTTTCGCCAATCAATTGCGCCGCGCCGGAATCGCCGTAGAAATGACATATACTGAAAAAAGCCTCAAAGCACAGATGAAAATGGCCGACAGGATGAAAAGCGCTTTCACGCTGATTATCGGAGAGGAAGAAATAAAAAACAACATAGCGCAGCTTCGCAATATGCATACAAAAAAGCAGGATGCTCTGCCGCTCGATAAATTGCCGGAGGCGCTGATTAATATTTTAAAAAAAGAAAGGTAGCGATTAATTTTGAGCAATTTTTTAACCATCGATAAAAGAACACACTATTGCGCTGATGTGAACATGACCGACGTGGAAAAAGAAGTCACTCTGATGGGTTGGGCGCACCGCCGTCGCGATCATGGCGGGGTTATTTTTGTCGACCTGCGCGACCGTTCGGGCATGATACAGGTCGTTTTTAATCCGGAAGCGGGACAGACCGTGCATGAAGAAGCGCATAAAATCCGGTCCGAATTTGTCTTGGCGCTTAAAGGAAAAGTGCGCAAAAGACCGGCCGGCATGGAGAACCCGGCTTTGAAAACGGGGGAAATTGAAGTTGTTGTCTCCGAACTGGAAATTCTAAACGAATCAAAAACTCCGCCTTTTTCCTTTGATGAAACAGACATCTCAGAGAACGTGCGTCTTAAATACCGCTATCTTGATTTGCGCCGGCCTGCCATTCAGCAAAATTTATTTTTACGAAGCAAACTTGCCGCCGCGACGCGTAATTATTTTGAAGAAAACGGTTTTATTGAAGTCGAAACCCCGTTCTTAACCAAAAGCACCCCGGAAGGTGCCAGAGATTATTTGGTGCCCAGCAGAATCAGCAAGGGTATGTTTTACGCTCTGCCGCAGTCACCGCAGCTTTTCAAACAGTTATTGATGGTTTCCGGCTTTGACCGTTATTATCAAATCGTTAAATGTTTCCGCGACGAGGATTTGCGCGCCGACCGCCAGCCCGAATTTACGCAGATCGACGTGGAAATGTCTTTCGTCACGGAAAGTGATCTCATCAGCGTCATGGAGGGATTGATGGTGCAGATCTTCAAAAAATGCCTCAATCGCGAACTGACTATTCCTTTTCCTCAACTGAGTTATGCTGAAGCTATTAATCGCTACGGAAAAGACAACCCGGATGTCCGTTTCGGCCTGGAACTTGCCGACCTTACCGATATCCTGCCCCAGTCAAACTTCAAGCTTTTCCGTGAGGTAATTGCCGCGGGCGGCGTGGTAAAAGCCATCAAACTCGATAAATCATCCGCCCTTTCGCGCAAGGAACTTGACGAGTTGAAAGATTTTGTCGCCGTTTATGGCGCGAAAGGCCTGGCCTGGGCCAGAGTAAACGCCAACGACTGGACATCTCCTATTTATAAATTTTTGAGCGCGGACGAAGTGAAAAAAATCAACGAAAAGACGAATGCTTCGGAAGGCGATACTATTTTCTTTGTCGCTGATGTGCCACGCGTGGTTCATGACTCATTGGGAAATTTGCGGCTGCATTTAGCCAAAATGCTAAATCTTTATAAAGCAGACGACCTTTCTTTTGTCTGGATCACCGATTTTCCCCTGATGGAATATTCCGAAACGGAAAAACGCTATGTTTCCATGCATCATCCCTTTACCTCTCCCCGCTTGGCAGATCTGGCGCTTTTATCTTCTCAGCCGGACAAGGTTCGCGCGCGGGCTTATGACCTGGTTTTGAACGGCTCTGAAATTGGCGGCGGCAGCATCCGTATACATAGAAAAGACATTCAAAATCATGTATTTAGCGTCCTGGGGTTATCTGATGAGGAAGCGCGCTCAAAATTTGGCTTTCTTTTGGATGCGCTGGAATATGGCGCGCCGCCGCATGGGGGAATCGCATTTGGGCTGGATAGACTAACAATGATTATGACCGGCGCGGAATCAATCAGGGATGTCATCGCCTTCCCCAAAACGCAGAAAGCCGCCTGCCTGCTATCTGACGCGCCGTCTAAAGTGTCTATTGAGCAGCTGATGGAACTATCTCTTAAAATAGTGTAAGGATAACTTCGGAGTAATTAATGGCCAAATTGAAAAAAGATAAAAAAATCGCGAAAAAGAAAACTACAGGATTCCCTCTCCAAGACGTCAACTCGCCCAATTTATATAAAGACATTTTTCCCTACACGGAAATCAGCAGAATTGTCTTTGATCACAAAATAAGCAAAATAAAACCGGCTAAGGATATTTTCATCACTGATACTACTTTTCGCGACGGGCAGCAGGCGCGTCCTCCGTATACCGCCGAACAGATTGTGCAGCTATATCAGCTCTTAGCCAAACTGGGCGGCCCCAACGGCGTCATTCGCCAATCGGAATTTTTTCTTTACAGCAAAAAAGACAAGGAAGCCGTGGAAAAATGCATGTCGTTGGGCCTTCGTTACCCGGAAATTACGGGTTGGATCCGCGCCACAAAAGATGACGTTCCCCTGGTAAAAGATGCGGGCATTAAAGAAACAGGTTTGCTTACTTCCGTTTCGGATTATCATATTTTTCTCAAACTGAACAAAAGCCGCCGGCAGGCTATGGAGGACTATCTGTCCGTAGTCAAATCCGTGTTGGATTTAGGTATCATCCCGCGCTGTCATTTTGAAGATATCACCAGAGCGGATATTTACGGCTTTTGCATTCCTTTTGCCATTGAGCTGATGAAATTAAGGGAAAGAAGCAGGATTAACATAAAAATCCGCCTGTGCGACACGTTAGGTTATGGCGTGACATATCCGGGCGCCACGCTCCCGCGCAGTGTTGATAAAATGGTGCGCGCTTTTATTGAAGATGCCGGCGTGCCGGAAGAGCTTCTGGAATGGCATGGCCATAACGATTTTCACCGTGCCCTTACCAACGCTACCACCGCCTGGCTTTACGGATGCGGCGCGGCCAACTCCACACTGCTGGGCTTGGGTGAAAGAACCGGCAATCCGCCGATTGAAGCGCTGATTATCGAATACATAGCGCTGACCGGAAAAACCAACGGCATCGACACAACAGTGATCACGGATATCGCCAGGTATTTTGAAGACGAACTCGGCGTGCGTATCCCCTCCAATTATCCTTTTGTCGGTTCCGAATTTAACGTTACCCGCGCCGGCGTTCACGCGGACGGTTTGATCAAATGCGAGGAAATATACAATATCTTTGACACGAGAAAAATATTAAAAAGACCCATCGTCACTATGGTCAGCGATGTTTCCGGCAATGCCGGCATCGCGCTGTGGATTAATCAGCACTTCGGTCTCGAGGGAGAAAATGCCGTGGATAAGCGGCATCCAGGGATTTCCAAAATCAGCAAATGGGTGAAGGAACAGTACGATGCCGGCCGCGTTACGACCATTTCTCCTGAAGAAATGGAGAAAAAAGCGCGCCTCTATCTGCCCGAACTGTTCATTTCCGAATTGGATAAAATCAGATTCATGGCCGAGAACGCCGCGGTAACTGCCGTTACTCAGATTATCGAACATCCGCTGATGAAAACAATGAATCCGGATCAGCAGGAGCCTTTGATGCAGAAATTCGTGGACGATCATCCTTCCATCCAGTTTGCTTATGTCGTGGATATGAACGGCAAGAAAACAACAAAAAACATCACCAGCATTGTTGATCGCGCAAAATATGAAAATTACGGCGTGGGGATAGATCAGTCCGACCGTGAATGGTTCATCAAGCCTTTTCAGACCGGTAAAATTCATGTCACCGATTTTTTCATTTCCAAGATGACCGGTGTTTTATGTTTCACTGTTTCCGCTCCGATTGTCAACGATAAAGACGAAATGATCGGCATTTTCGGCGTCGATATTCAGTTTGAAGATTGGGTAAAAAGAGCGGAAGAAATGGAGGAAATGGACAATATCGCCTTGCGCGCCCAGTATGAAGAAGTTATAAGGAAAGCAAAATTTGACTATCACTAATATTCGGCGTAGAGCGTCCACTGTTCGAATGGTTTTTCTTTCCCTTCATCGGCAAAGGGAGTTATCTCATTGATAAAGCGCGAAGGCGCGAGCGCGATATTTCCCATGCCGCGGCTGAAGTCAAGAGCGGGACAGCACAAATAAAGCTCATCTTTAGCTCTGGTTAAAGCAACGTAAAATAATCTTCTTTCTTCTTCTTCTCCGTCTTTTTCCTTGAGTGCTCGCGCGAGCGGCAACATACCGTCGGCGCACCAGATCAGAAAAACATACGGCCATTCCAGCCCCTTGGCCTGATGAATTGTACTTAAAACCAGCATCTCTGCCTTTTCTTCCTCTTCGTATCCATCCTGCGAAGCCATGTTGGTCAGGAGAGCCAGTTCGTTGAGAAATTCTTCTATTGTCGAAAACTGTTCGGAAAAAGCAGCCAACTGGATTAAGTCTTCTTCACGCGAAGAGGCATCAGTATAATTTTGATGTAAATATTCCCGATAATCGGCCTTATTTAGTAAAAGATCGATTACCTTGCCGGGTGTTATTTCCACTGCGGGAATTTCATTAATCGTTTTGATATGCTTTATGCAGATTTCCACACCATGTTTAGCCGCCGGAGGTATATTGTGCCACATTTTATCTTGGATAAATTCAGCCAATGGGTTTTGAGTCTTTCCCAGCACTGACCATATTTTTATAAAAGTTTTATTGCCAATTTTAGGATACATCATTAAAACACGCCGCCAGGCAAGTTCATCGTGTGGATTTATCATTATCCTCATGTAACATGTCACATCCTTGATATGAGCCTGTTCAAAAAAACGAATCCCGGAACGTATATCAAAGGGAATCTCTCTCCGGACAAGCTCCATCTGCAATTCCATCGAGTGATAATGAGCCCGATACAGAACAGCTATCTCGGAAAGAGACACGCCGCTTTTATATAACTCCATTACGCGCTGCGCGACAAAATCCGCCTGCTTTAAAACATTTTGCGCGTAGACAATTACGGGCCGCATGCCGCTGGACCGCACAGCGCTTAGTTCCTTCGGATACTGATTTGTATTGTTCATGATGCTTAAATTGGCTAAATTAAGTATCTCCGGCGTGCTGCGGTAGTTAGTTTCCAGTTTATATATCTTGCAATCGGGATAACGACGCGGAAAGGTGATGATGCTTTCAAAACTGGCGCCGCGAAAAGAGTATATACTTTGCGCGTCATCCCCCACTACCATCAGATTGCCGTGTTCGCCCGCCAATAAATCTATGATATCCGCCTGAATAATATTTACATCCTGATATTCATCTACTAAAATATGCCTAAATCTTCCGGATAAATTCTTCAAGGCGTCCGGATTTTCCAAAAGAAGAGTCTTGATATTCAACAGCAGGTCATCAAAGTCCATGACGCAAAGCTCTTTTTTCTTTAAGGTATACAAGCTGGCAATTTGCGATATTTCCTCAATCAAATGAGAATAGTATGGATACCTGGTGTAAAGAACATCATCTAGCGTACTTTGTGTATTGAAAAGCAGACTAATTATTTCTCCCACAACGTTGCTTTTGGGGAATCTAGTTGATTGTGTTTCAATTTTAAGATCCGCGATACACGTGGATATAAGCTGGCGTGAATCTTCGCTGTCGATAATGGAAAAGTTGGCCTTGTAGCCGAGAAGCGCGGCGTAACGCCGCAGAATGACATGGGCAATATGGTGAAAAGTGCCGCCTGTTATTTTACCCGTGTATGTCCGGGCAAGACCCTCCACGCGGCTGAGCATGGAACGCGCCGCCTTGTTGGTGAAAGTCGCCAGAAGAATGTTTTCCGGAGGAATTCCCCTCTCCAAAAGATAGGCAACGCGATAAGTAAGGGTGCGCGTTTTGCCGCTTCCCGCCCCGGCCAGCACCAGAAGCTGACCGCCCTCTTCTCTTACTACTTTTAATTGCTCAGGATTGAGTTCTTTCTCATAATCAATCATTTATAAAATCGCGAATTTCAAATTATTTTAAACGCTGAGGGCTTTAATCGCGGCAAAAGTCTCATCAGCATACAACGATTCAACATTGCGCAATAATTTTTTTTCTTCGTAGAAATCGATAAGCGGCGCCGTTTTTTCATTGTAAACTTTTATTCTTTCAGCAATTGCCTCTTCGGTCTCATCGGCTCTTTGCACGACTTTGTGTCCGCATTTTTTACATTGTTCGCCAGCGGCCGGCGGATTGTTTCTCATATTATAAATTTCCTGACAAGTTGGATTGGAGCATGTTCTTCTTGTCGTAAGCCTATCCATGATTATAGCCAATGGCGCCTCGAGATTGATTACATAATCCAGATTAATATTTAGCTTGCCAAGCATTTTGCCAAGTTCAATTGCCTGATTTATTGTCCGCGGAAATCCATCCAAAATAAATCCCTTCCGGCAATCAGGTTGCCCCAATCTTTTTTCTATAATCTCGATAATCAACGTGTCCGGCACGAGGGCGCCTTCCTCCATATATTTTTTCGCTTTTTGACCCAGTTTTGTGCCTTCCTTAACGGCTGTTCTCAGTATGTCTCCCGTCGAAATTTGCACCACGCCGTTATCCTGCGTAAGCATTTTTGCTATCGTTCCTTTTCCCGCTCCCGGCGAACCCAAAAGAATTATTTTCATTATCTCAACCTCTTTTCAGTTTTATCTTTTTTTTGATTTTAATTTCAAAAATATACGGCCAGTATTTGCCCGTAACAAATATCCTTCCGTTTTTTTCATCATAAGCAATGCCGTTGAGCACGTCGATCCCTTCATATTTATCCAGCATAGAATAAAGCTGGGCCAAATCAACCCACCCTAGAATTTTTCCCGTTGAGGGACATATGCGGGCAATTATATCTTCCATAAAAATATTTGCCCATATCTCGACATTGATGAATTCCATCTCGTTTATGCCCTGAATCGCCATTTTCTCGTCGGCGACATGCAAAACCTCTTTAATATCAAAGGTATCCGGATCGCGGCGGGTGATTGTCGCGGATCCGTCACTCATGAATAAATTTTTTCCATCCGAGGTAATTCCCCACCCTTCCCCGCTGTATTTGAGCGCACGGATTTTTTTAAAATTTTCGGAATCATAAATAAACATTAATTGGTTTGTCCAGGTCAGTTGATAAATTCTATTCTTGTGTAAAGTTATTCCTTCGGCAAAATATTCAACGGGCAGCGCTATTTTTTTGATGATTTTTCCTGTCTGCAAATCCGTTTTTCTCAATGATGATTTGCCGTGGAGCCCCGTTGATTCATACAGACAACCTTCATGATAAAACAAACCCTGAGTAAAAGCCCCGCGATCATGAGGATAAACATTGATGATTTCCACGGTATAAACCGGGGATTTCGTGTTGATTAATAAGGGGGATTTTGCTAATTCGGCAAGAGATAATTCATACCCGCCCACAAGAAACAGAAGCGCAAGTAATGTCAAAAATATCCTTTTTTTAAAAAAACTATCAGTTTTTTCAAAATCCGATTTCACGCGCATAGGTAAATTGTCTTTTCCAGGGAATACCCGGATGGGTATCATTAATTGCGGCTTCTCCCACTATTTTTATGGCTTCTTCATCCGCCACAACCGGATGATAGGCACCGATAAAACCTTTATCCTGAGCAATAGTGCGGTGATTGCCCGGCAGGCAGTCGCAATCTTTGACGATATTGAGTAATGCCGTGACCAGAACCGTCTTCTTTCCGATAATTTTCCATACGGCCGCCGCCGTCTCCACAAGTTTTTCCTGAAACACCTCGATGTCCGTATCCCAGATAATTTTCAGCGCCACTTCCGGACACATAGCGATGCATTGCGCGCATCCGATGCATGTATCAAGATTGTATGCGGGGTATTCGCCTTCAGCCATTGAGGCGGCGCCGGTGGGGCATACCCGGACGCATTCGCCGCACATTGTACATTTTTTTTTATTCAGCGAGGGCTTGGCGTCTGCATGCATCCTTTGTTTTTGCGCCCTTGAAGCAAATCCCATGGACAGATTTTTAATTGCCGCGCCGAAACCGGTTTCCATGTGCCCTTTGAAATGAGATAAAATGACAAAACCATCCGCTTCATTAATGATTTTGCCTATCTGAACTTCTTTAAAATGCTTATAGGAAACCGGTATATCAACAACATGCTTGCCATCGAGCCCGTCCCCAATGCGTACAGGACAGCCAAGGTAATCTTCTTTGTAATTATGTGTTGCAGCCGTAATTAACGCCTGTTTGCCGTCGCGCCGCCCGCCCGAATAAAGCACGGTATTGTCAAAAATAAACGGTTTCAACTTTTTTGCCTTTAACCAATTCACAACTTCTCTGGCATAGACAGGCGGCAGGAAATTTTTGTTGCCTATTTCTCCCCAGTGTAATTTAATGCCTACTGAGCTGCCTGCGGATAACGGCAGAGACATTTCGCTGAGCACTCCCCGTAAAGCGTCAATTTGGGACGCTTCAGACAAAGTACTTTCTCTGAAAATTATTCTCTTATCATCCATTGTTCTCGATCCCTTTTTGCTGGACATCAGCAGTCCGTAAATAAACAGGCGTGCATGCGTTAATATCAAGCAATTCGCCTCTTTGGAACTTTTCTATTCCCAGCACGGCCACGGAACTTGCTTTTATGTGATGTTCAATTTGCCGGGGTATTTCCAGCCCGTTTTCCGCTTTTTTATAAAATACGTCGAGATATTTTATGGCTCCGTCTCCAACACAGATAACATCTTCTTTGATATCACGCAAAATATCCTGAGGTTTGAGGCATAAATCCGCGGTCAAGCGTTGTAATATATCTTGTTGCTTGCGCCTAAATAACGCGGCATAAACCTGTCCCCTTCCCGCGTCAATCATCGCGCAGATCATTTTATCTGTCGGCTCCACATTCAAAGACAGCGCGTCCAGTGTGGAAACGCCGACGGCAGGCTTCTCCGTGGCAAGGATCATACCTTTAAGCGTGCTTACGGCAATGCGCACACCGGTAAAGGAACCCGGCCCGAGTGTGCAGGAAAATAAATGCACATCTCCGATCTTCAGCTTAGCATTTTTCAATATCCGATCAATGAGCGGCAATACTGTTTCCGAGTGATTCCTACCCGTATCCAGCGTCTCTTCACGAAGGACAGTTTCTCCTTCCAGCAATGCTACAGATGCTGTGCGGGTGGCTGTGTCAAAAGCTAATGTGAACATTTCTATTTAAAGAATTTAGATATCTTATCCATAAATTCCAGGTTCATGCGATCCAGGTCTATCATCACCACAAAAATCATCAACAAGATTAGGAAGATGAAACCGATTTGCTGGAAAATCCCCTGCCATTTCGGGGTCATTGGTTTTCCGCGCGCAAGTTCGATAAGATTAAACATGATATGGCCGCCGTCCAAAATCGGTATGGGAAAAAGATTAATTACCGCCAGATTTACCGACAAAAGCGCCATGAGAAAAAGAAACGGAATGAAACCTTCTTTTGCAACCGCGCCCGCCGCCTGAGCGATAAAAATCGGGCCGCCAAGATTTTTGGGCGAAACATCACCCACAATCATTTTGCCGATTACGATTACCGTCAGTTTACAAAACTGCCATGTTTTCTCGAGGCCAATTGCGCTCGCCTGCCATAGGTTTCGCCTTTCCGTAATGAAATTATCCGATGGACTTACCCCAATCAGATATGCCTCAACCTCCTCACCCAGAATATTACTGGTTTTGGACAATTTCGGCTCGACGACAACCGTTTTTTCTTTATCCTGCCTGTGTAAAACTATTTCCAACGGTTTGCCCTGACTTTGCGCAATAATCGGGCGTATATCATCCCAATAGCGTATCGGCTTTCCGTCAATGGAGATAATTTTGTCACCGTTTTGAATTCCCGCCTGATAAGCGGCGGAATCTTTCTGCACTTCTCCGACAATGTTGCCAAGTGCCGGTACGCCATAAATATATACGGAGGTAAAAATAATCACCGCCAAAAGAAAATTAAAAAAAGGCCCGGCAAATACAATTAGTATTCTTTTCCATACCGGCTGTCTGGCAAAAGATATTTTTTCCTCCTGAGGAGAAAGTTTATCCGTATCAGATTCCCCGACAAGTTTCACATAGCCGCCCAGGGGAATCAGCGACAATACATATTCCGTCGCGCCAATTTTTCTTCCGATGATCTTTGGCCCGAATCCCAGCGAAAATTTGGTTACCCCTACGCCGCCGAGACGCGCCGCCAAAAAATGTCCCAGTTCATGGAAGAAAATCAGCACGCCCAGCAAAACTATTACAGAAATAATGGATATTCCCATCAACTTTTATTCCTTTCTATGATTATTTGCGTCCTTTCCCTTGCCCATCCGTCCGCCGCCAATATCTCTTCAATTGAAGGATCGGCAATCGCGTCATGCATGGACAGAATCTTGCCGATAATTTTTGCTATATCCGTAAAGGCTATTTTTCTATCAAGAAATGCCGCGACGGCAACTTCATTGGCGGCGTTTAATACCGCGGGATTTGTGCCGCCGGCCAAACCTGCCTCGTAGGCCAGTTTGAGACAACTGAATTTACTCATATCCGGTTTGCAAAACTCCAGATTTTTCTGCCGCGTCAGATTTAGCCGCGGTAATTTATTCGGCAACCGGTGCGGATAGTTTAAAGCATACGCGATGGGTGTTCTCATATCAGGGATTCCCATTTGTGCCAAGATACTTCCGTCAATAAATTCCACCATGGAATGCACGATGCTTTGCGGATGAATAACAACCTCAATTCGGTCAAAGGCAACCTTGAATAACCATTTAGCTTCAATCACTTCTAGCCCTTTATTCATCATTGTCGCGGAATCTATGGTTATTTTTTTCCCCATTTTCCAATTGGGGTGCTTTAGCGCCTGGGCAGTTTTAACAGTTTTTAAGTTCTTCTTTGATAATTTATAAAATGGGCCGCCGGATGCGGTCAGGATTATTCTCCAGGGAATATTTGCCTGTCCATCCAGGCATTGAAAGATGGCGCTGTGCTCGCTGTCCACCGGTAGAATTTTGATATTTTTTTCCACGGCAAGCTTGTTGACAACGCCGCCGGCGATGACCATAGCTTCCTTGTTGGCCAAAGCTATGTCTTTTCCAGCTTTCACAGCCGCCAATGTAGGCATAAGGCCGGCCGCGCCGGATATTGCTGAGACAACTATCTCTGCATCCGCGCATGCGGCAACTTCCTGCGCGCCTTCCTGTCCGTAATAAATCTTTATCTTCGTGGAAACAGCATTTCTTAATTCCGCAGCCAATTCCTTGTTTTTTACGCAAACAAGTTGCGGATTAAACTTTTTTATCTGTTTTGCCAGTAATTTGATATTCCCGCCGGCCACAAGCGCGCTGACACAAAATTTATCCGGATTCGATTGTACGATATCAAGTGTGCTTTGCCCGATTGAGCCGGTAGAGCCGAGAATTGCTATTTTTTTCATTAGGCAATCACGAATATATAGTAATAATAAACGAAAGGGGCGATGAACAACAGGCAATCCATTCTATCCAGCAATCCCCCGTGCCCGGGAAGCAAGGAACTCGCGTCTTTCTGACCGTAACTCCTTTTAATGGCGGACTCGCAAAGATCGCCCAACTGTCCGATAACGCTGCCAAAAAAAGCCAAAAAAAGAACATGATGCACGGGTATCTGGGGCATGAAAAAATACACATAAATTAGGCACGCTAAAACACTGCCGCATACCAAGGCGATCATTCCTTCCACTGTTTTTCCCGGACTGACTAAAGCGAGCAACTTTTTCCTGCCGAAATACTTTCCGACGTAGAGCGCTGCCGTATCACCGATTAGCGCCAGCACCAGCACAAACATAACCCACCACTCTCCATTCGGCAATTTTCGCAATAAGATAAAATGCGACATTAAAAAAGGGATATAAATTATGCCGAACATAACCTTCATAATTTTAATGATATCAAAATTTTCTTCGTTTACCTGCCAAAGAAACATGATAAACACGATCATTACACAAAAAGCTAATACGGCTACTATAAGCTGATTGTCACCGAATAAGAAAATCAGCGGGATAACGAACGCAAATATAAAGGTTTGCGCCTTCTCTTTTAAAAAACCACGACCAAAGACGATATTGTTAAATTCCCACATGCCACCGATGATGATAGCAATAATTACTGCTCCCAGGATTTCTGCCGAAGTGTAAAAAATAATGAAAAGAATCGCGACAATCAAAATAATGCCGGTGATCCATCTTTTCGCAAGAGAATTATCCATAATGCGCATTTACCTTTTTATGATATTTTTATCTGTTCGCTTGTTAAACCAAAACGTCGTTCCCGCCGCCGGTAACTGGCGATAGCTTTCAAAAGATGCTCTTTATTGAAGTCCGGCCACAGAACACCGGTAAAATAAAGCTCCGTATACGCAATCTGCCACAACAAAAAATTACTGACGCGGTATTCCCCGCCCGTGCGAATCAATAAATCAGGATCAGGCATTTCCGCCGTGTACAGATAGCGGTTAAAAACATCTTTGTTTATATCCTCCGCTCTAATTTTCTTTTTTTCGACAGCGTGAATAATACTTTTTGCCGCCTGCACAATTTCGTCACGACTGCCGTAACTAATGGCGATATTGACGTTTAATTTATCATTATTTTTTGTTAGTTTTATCGCCCTTTCTATTTTATCCCTTATTTTATCATTAATTAATCCCAAATCGCCAATTGTAGTGAGACGTATGCCTTGTTCATGAAGTTTATTCGTTTCTTTATCGAGGTATTCTTCAAGCAAAGTCATCAATGATTTAACCTCTTCTTCGGGCCGGCTCCAGTTTTCCATGGAAAACGCAAAAAGAGTCAGATATTTGATTCCTAGCTGGAGGGAAGCCCTTACTGTCGCCCGTACGGCCTGCACTCCTTTTTTATGCCCTCGGATACGTCCCATTGTGTGTTTTTTCGCCCAGCGTCCGTTTCCGTCCATGATAATTGCTATGTGTTGCGGCAAATCATCGAATTTTGCTTTTTTCATGCCAGGCCTTTTTACAGAATTATTTTTATTATAAATCGGATAATATTCTTTTGCCACAAAAACAAAAGGGGAGCTTACGACTCCCCTCTTAATTATTTAATTCGTGTCATTATTTTACAATTCCATGATTTCTTTTTCTTTGGCGGCGGATATTTTATCTATTTTCTCAATGCTCTTGTCCGTCAGCTTCTGCACTTCTTCCTGCGCGCCGTAGAGTTCATCTTCAGTCATTTTATTTTCTTTTTTCAGATTTTTTAATTCCTCATTCGCGTCACGACGCGCGTTGCGTAATTTAATCTTTCCTTCTTCCGCCATCTTTTTTACTACCTTTACGAGTTCTTTACGCCTTTCTTCCGTTAATTGCGGGATGGACAAGCGAATTACCTTCCCGTCGTTAGCCGGCATGAGTCCCAAATCTGATTTCTGAATTGCTTTTTCAATCGCGCCGATAACCGACGCGTCCCAGGGCGCAATGACGAGGAGACGGCTTTCCGGAATCGAAATCGTCGCCACCTGATTTATGGGCGTAGGCGTTCCGTAATAATCTACTTTAATCCCATCAAGCAGTGTAACGGAAGCCCTGCCTGTTCGGACCCTGCCCAGTGATTTTTCCATCGCGGCAATGGTTTTTTCCATATCACTTTTCAGATTTTCGAAAACTTTCTCCTTCATCTTATTCCCCCACGTATGTGCCAATTTTTTTACCGCTGATTGCAGAGCTGATGTTGCCTTTTTTCTGCATGTTAAAGACAATGATCGGCAATAAATTGTCGCGGCACAGTGAAATAGCAGTTGCATCCATTACTTTAAGGTTTTTCGATAATACATCGATATAACTTATTTTTTCATACATCTTTGCCCTGCTGTTTTTTACCGGATCACTGTCATAAACTCCTTCGACCTTAGTTGCCTTCATGATAACGTCAGCGCGAATTTCCAGCGCTCTGAGCGCGGCTGCAGTGTCTGTTGTAAAATAAGGATTTCCTGTGCCTCCTGCAAAAATAACTATTCTTCCTTTCTCCAAATGACGTACCGCCCGTCTCTGAATGAAGGGTTCGGCAATTTCATGCATGGAAATTGCCGTCTGTACTCTGGTGACTAATCCCTGCGCCTCAAGCGCACTTTGCAGTGCCAAACTGTTAATTACGGTGGCCAGCATGCCCATATAATCGGCTGATGTTCGATCAATACCGCGGGAATTTCCTTCCATTCCCCGAAAGATATTGCCGCCGCCGACAACAATTCCGATCTGCGCCTTAAGATTACTGACCGTTTTTATTTCCCGTGCAATAAAATTTGCCGCATCCGGGTCAATGCCAAACTGTTTCTTGCCCAAAAGAGACTCGCCGCTGAGTTTCAGCAGTATTCGCCTGTAGGCAATTTTTCCTTTTTTCGGGGACATCTCTATTTTTTGATTTCCTCTCCCAGTTGAAATCTGGCAAATCTGCGGATAATAATATTTTCGCCGGTTTTGGCTATCATGTTATTGATCAGTGTTTCCACGTTAATATCCGTGTTTTTGATAAACTTCTGGTGCGTCAAACATACATCTTCGTAGAATTTATTAAGCTTTCCCTCAATAATCTTATCCCAGATTTTCTCCGGTTTCTTTTCCTCTTTTAACTGACTGCGATATATTTCCTTTTCTCTTTCCAGCGCCTCCGCGGGAATTTCTTCAGGACGCAAATAAAGTGGATTGGAGGCGGCGATATGCATGGCAATATCCTTGGCCATGGTCTGAAAATCATCTGTTTTTGCGACAAAATCCGTCTCGCAGTTGATTTCGACCATAACTCCTATTCTTCCGCCCATATGAATATAGGAAGCCACCGTGCCGTCTTTGGCCGCTTTTGATGATCTTTTCGTCGCCGCGGATAAACCCTTCTTTCTCAAGATATCAATTGCTTTTTCAAAATCGCCGGCGGCGGCAATCAGGGCTTCTTTACAATCCATCATGCCGGTTCCGGTTTTATCGCGTAATTCTTTAACCATTGCTGATGATATTTCCAACTTTCATTTCCTCCTCATTTAGGGTCAACGGTAATATTATTTATATTTTTCTTCTGAATAATCTTCTGCTTTATCGTCCATTTCCACGCTTTCCGGAATGTCCGCTTCATCAGATTTCCCCTCTACAACAGCTTCGGACATTTTGTTGGACTGGGCTGATAATTTCTCCTGAAACTGTTTTTTCCCCTCCAGTACGGCATCGGCAAATTTCGATGCGAACAATTTGATTGCCCTAATCGCGTCATCATTTCCCGGTATGATAAAATCTATGCCTTCGGGGTCGCAATTTGTATCGACAATCGCCACAATGGGGATTTTCAGCTTCTTCGCTTCGTTAACCGCAATATGTTCGCGGTTGGGATCTACTACAAAAACGGCGGCGGGATGTGTTTTCATGCCCCTGATACCGCCCAGGACATTTTCCAGTTTCTCCTTTTCCTTCTGCAGAGAGGTAATTTCTTTTTTCGGAAAAGCCTTTATTGAATCATCTTCGAACATCGCGCTTAAAGTATTAAGGCGGTCGATGCTTTTCTTAATTGTCGCAAAATTGGTGAGCATGCCACCCAGCCAGCGCTGATTAACATAGGGCATACCGCAGCGCAGCGCTTCCTCTTTTATCGCTTCCTGCGATTGTTTCTTTGTTCCGACAAAAAGAACTTCTTTACCTTGCGCGACTGTTTCAATAATGAAATTATAGGCGGTCTGAAACATGCCAACTGTTTGTTGCAGGTCGATAATATAGATGTTGTTTCTAGCCCCAAAAATGTAAGGCTTCATTTTTGGATTCCACTTGTTTGTTTGATGCCCAAAATGGACACCGGCCTCGAGTAAAAGTTTCATGGAAATTGCTGACATTTTGATCTCCTTTTTCTTGTTTATTTTCCTCCACCCTTATCAACTTGCGCGGCAAACTTTTTTAAAAAAGCAACACGCCGGCAATCCAAGGATGTGCGAAGTTGGGCGGCACTTAACATATCTGCGTCAAATCTTCAAGCTCTATTAATTAATTACACTAGTAAATTTAATGGCTTTGTAAATTATTTTATGTTGAATAATCAGCGTTTATTTTTACATATTCCGCGGATAAATCAGATGTATACACGTAATAAGATTTGTCACCCCCGCCTAAGCCAATCCGTACCTCTATCTTATCTTTCTTAAATGCGTCTTTCAATTTTTGCGTGTTGAAATTTGCGGGGCTGTCCTGCGAATATACCAGAACGCCGCCGACGGATAACGTAACTCTTTCTTTTTCCAGGGAAATTCCCGATGCGCCCAAAGCAGCGATAATTCTGCCCCAGTTGGGATCCTGACCATAAAAAGCAGTTTTCACAAGGTTGGAATTCGCCACGGCGTATGCCGCGCGTCGGGCATCGGACCTTGATTTTGCTCCTTCCACGGAGATGGTAACGAATTTAGTTGCTCCTTCGCCGTCTTTGACCACCGCCTGGCATAATTCATTGAGAACATCGCAGAGCATGTCCCGGAAACGCTGCAGGCGCGCCTGCGCCCTTTCCAAGGGATTATTGCCGGCCAAGCCATTTGCCATGATAATCGCCATATCGTTGGTGCTCATGCATCCATCAACGCTGATACAATTAAATGTTGCATCTATGGCCTGATGAAAAACAGTATTGAGAGCCTTATTGTCAATCAGGGCATCGGTCATCACATACGCAAGCAGCGTCGCCATATTTGGTTCGATCATCCCCGCTCCTTTGGCAATGCCACAGATGGTAATGTCTCTGGCGCCAACAATGCCTTTTCTGATGGCAATTTTCGGAAATTTATCGGTTGTCATCATGGCTAATTCCGCATCTTCTATTCCCTGCTCGTTTAGCCCCTTAACCAATTTGCCTATTCCTCCGGTTATTTTTTTTACCGGCAGTCTTTGTCCGATAATACCGGTTGAGGCGAGCAAGATATGTTCTTCTTTTATCTGCAATTCCTTGGCAAGCTGTGCCGAAACGGCCAGGGCGTCTTTATATCCTTCCTTGCCGGTAGCCGCGTTGGCACAACCGCTGTTGGTAATAATCGCCTGTGCCGTCCCCTTTTTTATTCTTTCCGCATTGATCAACAAAGGCGCGGCTTTGAAAGAATTCTTGGTGAATACCGCCGCAACCTTCGCCGGCAAAGTTGAATATATAAGCCCCACGTCTTTTTTGTCGGCACTTTTTATACCAACTGATATTCCGTTAGCCAAAAAGCCGGGGACGCTTATTTTTTTTGTTTTTGTCGACATATTTCCTACTCCTTTTTTTCCTAAGCACCGCAGCATTTTTTATATTTTTTACCACTTCCACAGGGGCAAGGATCGTTTCTGCCCACTTTATCGCCGGATCTTTTAATTGTCTGCTTCGCCGGAGCGTCCTCACCCCGGCTCATAACATAATCTTGCTTTTGTTTTTGCCTGATTTCCTCAACTTCCTCTTCTCTCTGAATGCGCACCATGCATAGTTTTTCTATCGTATGCATTTTTACGCGGAAGATCATCTCCATAAACATGTCATAACCTTCGCGCTGATATTCCCTTATTGGATCTTTTTGCCCGTAGCCTCGCAAGCCGATACCTTCACGCAGATGATCCATGGCCAGCAAGTGTTCTTTCCAATGGATATCGATGGCCTGTAACATGATTACCTTAATAAGGTAATCCATCAACTCCTTGCCGAATTCTTTCTCCTTTTCTTCCAAGAGTCTGTGTATATTTTCCACAATGAACTGGCGCAGAGAGGCAACTGACGATAATTTCTCTTCACCGGCAAGATTTAATTTTATGTTGAATTGCTTATATACGGCGTCTTCTAGACCCTTTAAATTCCATTCCTGAATATGAGTCTTTTCATCCACAAATTCAAACAAAAGGTCATCAACAACCTCTTCAATCATTTCATTGATGTCCGACCATAAGTCTTCACCGCGCAGTACTTTTTTACGCTGTTCGTAGATGACTTTTCTCTGCCTGTTCATTACATCATCATAATCTAACAGGTGTTTGCGGATATCGAAATTTTGGCCTTCAACTCGTTTTTGCGCGTTTTCTATCGCTCGGGATATATATTTGTGCTCGATTGGCTGATCTTCTTCTATCCCGATCCTGTCCATTATGGACGCGATTCTTTCCGCGCCAAAAATTCTTAATAAATCGTCTTCCAGTGAGAGATAAAAACGTGAAGAGCCTGCGTCTCCCTGTCTTCCGGAGCGCCCGCGCAACTGATTGTCAATACGCCGGCTTTCATGCCTTTCAGTTCCCAGTATATGCAGGCCTCCCGCCTCCGCGACACCGTCACCTAAGCGAATATCCGTGCCGCGACCGGCCATATTGGTGGAAATCGTGACCATGCCAGGTTGGCCCGCCTGAGCGACAATTTCCGCTTCTTTTTCATGATTTTTCGCGTTGAGAACATGGTGCTTGATCCCCGCACGCGTCAGATGTCTGCTGAGCAGTTCTGATTTCTCTATAGAAATAGTCCCGATCAGCACCGGCCTTTTTTGCCTGTTGAGTTCTTTTACCTCGTCGATAATCGCCTTGATTTTTTCCTTTTCCGTTTTATAAATCAAATCATTGTAATCTGCCCTGATCATCGGCATATTGGTAGGCACGACAACCACTTCCAGGTTATAAATTTTCTTGAATTCCGCGGCTTCCGTATCCGCCGTACCGGTCATGCCGGCCAATTTTTTATACATGCGGAAATAATTCTGAAAAGTTATAGAGGCCAGTGTCTGGTTTTCTTTTTCAATTTTTACTTTTTCCTTTGCCTCCAGCGCCTGGTGCAGGCCGTCGCTGTAACGCCGGCCGGGCATAACACGCCCGGTGAATTCGTCCACGATAATGACCTGGCCGTCTTTGACCAGATAATCAACGTCCCTTTTAAAAAGGGTGTGCGCTTTTAGCGCCTGATTGACATGATGAACGATTTCAATATTTTTCGGCTCATAGAGATTTGGCACATTAAGCAGTTTTTCAACGTGCGCGACGCCTTCTTCGGTTAAAACAACCGTCCGGCTTTTTTCCTCCACGCTATAATCCACATCCTTTTTCAATCGGGGAATGATTTGATTTATGCGATAGTATTTATCCGTCGATTCCTCCGAAGGGCCGGAAATAATCAGCGGTGTCCTGGCCTCGTCAATGAGTATGCTGTCCACTTCATCGACAATGGCGTAATTAAATTCACGCTGGACATAATCATTAAGGTTGAACTTCATATTATCACGCAGATAATCAAAACCGAATTCGTTATTCGTGCCGTAAGTAATATCCGCGTGATAAGCCTTTCGTCGCTCTTCGTCATCCATGCCATGGACAATTACACCCACGCTCAAACCCAAAAACTCATATATCGGCCCCATCCATTGGGCGTCTCTTTTGGCCAGATAATCATTTACCGTGACGACATGGCAACCCTTGCCTTCCAGGGCATTAAGATACAAAGGCATGGTGGCCGCCAATGTCTTGCCCTCGCCTGTTTTCATTTCCGCTATTTTCCCCTCATGCAGAACAATGCCTCCGATCACCTGCACGTCAAACGGTCGCATCAATAGCGTGCGCCTTGACGCTTCTCTGGCCACGGCAAAGGCCTCGGCAAGAATGTCTTCGAGGCTGAATCCATTTTGGAGCTTTTCCTTGAAATACTTAGTTTTCGCCTTCAATTCACTGTCGGACATTGACATCATCGCCGGCTCCAGAGCATTAACCTCATCTAAAATAAAAGAGTAGCGCTTTAATTCGCGGTCGTTTTTTGTCCCGACTATTTTTTTGAGAATATATTCAATCATACCTTTTCAACCTGTTAAAAAAAAACCGGCATGTTAACCGGTAAAATCAGCAGCTAGTTATTTCTCGAATGACTCTCTTGGATTGCCTGCGGGCGTATTTTAATAATTTTATTAAACCCGCCTCTGCTTCGGGGGAAGTCACTCTCGGATAAATGATTTTATCATGAATACTATCTTTTCAAATACCTTCTCGGATTCACAGAAACGTTGTTTACGAGAACCGTATAGTGCAAATGCGACCCGGTTGAACGGCCTGTATCTCCGACATATGCAATAACATCTCCTCTTTTAACCCTCATGCCCTCTTTTACGGCAAACTTTGACAGATGGCAGTAGAGAGTCGCGTAACCATGGCCGTGATCTATCTTTATATAATTGCCGTCGGCGGCGCGATTGGAAGCTTCTACGACCAATCCATCCGCCGGAGCGATTATTTCTTTTCCATAACGCGTCGCGATGTCGATTCCATTGTGAAACTCAACACCCGAGGAAAAGGGTGACTCACGCATGCCAAATTCCGAAGTGACCCATCCCCGCACCGGCCAAAGAGAAGGCGTTGCCGCCAAAATCGATTTTTGTTCACGCAGAAAGGATAATAGCTCGTTAAAGCTTTGTTCACGATAATTGGCGTCTTCATTCATCGCGGAAAGGTTCCTGCGCATTTCCGCGACTATTTTCTGATTATCGGAATCAAGCAACTCTTTCAGTCGGACATCGGAACTTACTGCACCGCCAATGCCCAGAGGCATTTTTTTATCACGCGCCGTCTGGTAGCTTGCCAATATCCTTATCTTTTTGTCAAACTGCCGTAATTCTTCCATCCTATCGGCGAATTCATCCACTTTCAGCGCCAGATCTTTTACCTGCCTTGCCTGTTCCTTGGTTTCTACCCGCAAACGCTGCAACTCCGCCTTATCCCGCTTAATACTGGCGTAATCATAAATAAAATACAAAAAAACAACAAAGGCCACGAAAAAAAACAACCCTAAACTGCGGGCAAAATATGTGGGAATGGTTATTTTTTTGACCGTACTGCTGGAGCGGGGAATGATCATTAAGGTAAACAAGTTACCCGGCTTTCTTTGCTTCCACAAATTTTGGCAGGCTTTTTTGATGTTTACCATAAGGTTTTTATCTATCATAAAAAAAAGATGAAAGTCAAGAATTTCAAGGCAATAATACTTACTTTTCCATAACTACTTGTGTGGCCTTTTAATAAATATATTAATATTTACAAAGACTTACAAAAATAGTCTGCTTTTTTTGCAATAATTACAAAATAATAAAACCACCGAACGCAAATCTTTCCCTCAACAATATTGATTGAAAATAAATGTAAGATACTTTAAAAATTACAAAAAAAATTAAGAAAATCTATGCGAAGAAAAAAATCTCTCAGCAGTCTCAAATTATACCCCTTCGTTTCAGCGCTTTTTTTGCTTGCCGCTTGTTTATCCGCCCCTTCCTTAAATCAGGAAAGTATTTTACCTTATCTTTTATCTTTTTCTGAAAAAAACGTTTTAGATGCTAAACAAATCCTGCTTGTTTATGAACAAAAGGGCTTTTTTTCATCCCGCTATTACATGCACGCCGTGGAGAGGACGGAAAAAGGCTTTAAAATGGCCTTTGGACCAATCAGCGCCGTAATCGGAAAAAACGGTTTCGCTCCCGATGGAACAAAGAGAGAGGGAGATGGCAGAACACCCACGGGAGTATATGAACTAAAGAGGGCTTTCGGTTATAATAAATCGGCAGACACAAAAATGAACTACCGCCATGTTTTGGATAATGATATCTGGATTGATGATCCCCAAGCCCCTGATTACAATCAATGGACAAAAACAGACAAAACTACCGCGCGGTCTTTTGAAAACCTGAAAAGAAAAGACGACCAGTATAAATACGCGGTTGTCATCGAATACAATACAAACCCGGTTATTAAAGACCGCGGCAGTGCCATCTTTCTTCATGTTTGGAAAGCGCACAACAAGCCGACTGCGGGATGTGTCGCCGTATCCGAGACAGATATGCAAAAAATTCTTTGCTGGCTTGACCCCGCAGCCCGGCCTGTTATTATCCTGGGGGATCTGAAGGAGACGCGGCAATGAAAATTAAAAGCTATATTTTGTTTTTAACGCTTATTTGCTTTTACTTGTCATGTTTTTCTTTCGCTGCGCATACTCCAGATAAGAAACCGGATAATTTCGTGGATATTGTCAATATTATCCCCCAGATCAATCTGGAAATGCGTTACTATGGGGCGCACAATTTCCTGGGCGTCCCAGTGGATGGCTACCTTGCGCCGAAATGTCTCTTAACCAGAGAAGCGGCAACGTCACTCGCAAAAGTGCAAAAGGAATTGGAAGAATTTTCTTTGGCTTTAAAAATATATGATTGTTACCGCCCGCAGCGCGCGGTGGATCACTTCGTGCGTTGGGCCAAAGATATAGAGGACACAAAAACTAAAAAAGAGTTTTACCCCACCGTGGATAAAAAAAATCTTTTTAAAGACGGTTATATCGCGGATAAATCAAGCCACAGCCGCGGCAGCACTGTAGACTTGACCATTGTTCCCCTTCCTGTTCCCAAACAATCCGAATATTTTCCGGGACAAAAGCTTTTTGAATGCTATCTCCCGGCGGAAAAGCGCTTTTTCGACAACAGTATCGATATGGGAACCGGCTTTGACTGTTTTCACGAACTTTCCCACACAGCCAATAAAAATATCAGCGTGCAGCAAAGGGTAAATCGCTTACTACTTAAAACCTTGATGGAAAAACACGGATTTAAAAATTATGAATTGGAATGGTGGCACTATACTTTGAAGGACGAACCTTACCCCAATACCTATTTTGATTTCCCCGTTGAGTAATTAACATGAAAATTAAAATTCCATCTTTTTTAAATTCCTATGGTTTCTCTTTGATCCTGATTATTGCCCTGCTTACAGGCGTTTTTCTGGGTTTTATTTTGAAAAAAGACGCCGCCTTACTCAAACCCCTGGGCGACATTTTTCTTAATCTTCTCTTTACGGCCATCATCCCCCTGGTCTTCTTCTCTATTTCTTCAGCTGTCGCCGGAATGACCAATATCCGTCGCCTGGGCAAAATAATGTCTTCGATGATTTTTATTTTTATCGTAACCGGCCTGATTGCGTCCCTGGTAATGATTGCCGCTGTCATATTCTATCCCCCGGCTACCGGCGTGGCTATCGACCTGGCATCTAAAATGGCACCACAGCAATTGTCCGCCTCCGAGCAGATAGTTAAAGCCTTTACCGCACCTGATTTTGCCGATATTCTTTCCAAGAAGAACATGCTGGCATTAATTATATTTTCCATTCTCGTCGGCCTGGCTACTTCCGCCGCAGGCGAAAAAGGGAAAGTATTCTCCGCCTTTCTTTACTCGGGAAGCGCGGTGATGCTGAAAGTAATTTCTTTTATCATGTATTACGCGCCCGTCGGTCTTTGCGCTTATTTCGCCTACCTGGTAGGAGTTTTCGGAGATCAGCTTCTTGGTTCTTACGTCCGCGCGATGATAGTTTATTACCCCACAGCCATTTTGTACTTTTTTATCGCCTTTACATTATATTCCTTCGTAGCCGCCGGAGCTAGAGGAGCGAAGAAATTCTGGGGAAATATCATCCCTCCGTCACTTGTTTCCCTGGCTACGGGCAGTTCTATCGCCACAATTCCCTCCAATTTGCAGGCGGCGGAAAAAATTGGCGTGCCTAAAGATATCCGTGATGTTATTATACCGATTGGCGCGACCATGCACATGGAAGGATCCTGTCTGGCCGCGGTGCTGAAAATTGCCTTCCTTTTTGGCATATTTAACATGGAGTTTTCCGGTATTGAGACTATTTTCACCGCCCTGGGCATTGCTCTTCTTACCGGCGTGGTGGTGAGCGGCATTCCCGGCGGCGGCACCATCGGCGAACTTCTGATTATTTCCTTTTATGGTTTTCCACTGGAGGCTTTCCCGATAATTATGATGATCGGAACCATCGTGGACGCGCCGGCTACGATGGTCAATGCCGTTGGCGATAATGTTTCCAGTATGCTGGCAGCACGCATCCTGGGCGGAAAAAATTGGCTGAATGATTAACATATTTTCAAATTACAAATGAGAATTTGCCATCATTGTAAAAAAGAGCTCGCTTCGGATTATTTTGTCGGCAGACAGGCGCAATGTCCATCCTGCGGGGCCGATCTGCATTGCTGCCTGAACTGTAATTTTTATGACGAAAATATTTATAATAACTGCCGCGAATCCCAAGCCGACAGGGTCGTGCAAAAAGACCGCGCCAACTTTTGCGACTTTTTTCAATATCAAATTACTGCAGGTCTGGGGGTTTTGAATTCGTCTGCAAAAAGCAAGCTGGAGTCGTTGTTTAAAAAATAAATTTTAAAGCGATGTTAAATTCATACGTCCTTCTATGTGGTTAAAATGAAAAATATATTAATTGATTACCGCAAAGAATTGTTCATAATTTTCACGATACTTCTTTTTTTTATTGTCCGTTTTTTAATCATCGGCAGACTTCAACTCGCGCCAGACGAGGCTTATTACTGGTATTGGAGTAAGCATCTTGATTTCAGCTACGCGGATCACCCGCCGCTGGTCGCTTATATTATGGCTGCATTTACCGCGATAGGCGGCAACACGGAATTTTTTGTCCGTCTGGGCGGGATGATTCTTTGCATTCTTTCCTTGTGTTTTCTCTATAAATCTTGCGTTATTTTATTTCCCAAAGACAAAAGCATTGCCTGGGAAATATTGTTTCTCATAAATATAACTCTCCTTTTTTCCGCCGGCTGCATCGTGCAAACACCGGACACGCCGCTGTTTTTTTTCTGGATGGCGGCATTTTATTGCGCCTCTAAAGTAATCTCTGATGGACAAGCCAAGTATTGGTATTGGGGAGGGGTCGCCCTGGGCTTCGGATTATTGAGCAAATACACTATGATTCTAATCATACCATGTTTGTTTCTTTTCTTTCTTGTTTCACCTCGCGATAGACATTGGCTAAAAAGAAAAGAACCTTATCTGGCCATCTTGATCGCATTAATTATTTTTTCCCCCGTGATTTATTGGAACTGGCAGCATAACTGGGTTTCCTTTCTTTATCAGCTCCAGCACGGCCTAGCTCCGAAAAAAATTCAAATATTCCAGATTTTAAGTAAATTATTAGAATATTTAGGTGGCCAAGCCGGCATCGTCACGCCGCTGCTTTTTATTTCCTTTGTCATTTACAGCATCAAGGGTGTTTTTCAATCCACAATTAATAATAATAGAATTTATCTGTTCCTGGTTTGCCTCTCCTGGCCCATATTTATTTTTTTCTGGTTTTCTTCGGCGCTGGGAAAGGTCGCCGAAGCAAATTGGCCGGCTCCCGCTTATATAGCCGGAGGTATTTTGAGTCTTGACGTCTTTAACAGATTCTACAAAAACAATGTTTTACATAAATATTTTGTATCTGCCGGTATCGTTCTGGTGGTTATCATTAATATATTAATTCATATACATTTAATTTTTCCGTTTCTGCCTATCCCCGCAAAAATTGATCCGACCAATCAGTTTCATGGATGGCGCGAGTTAGGAGTCGTGATAAATGATTATGTAAAAAATACTACCAATAGCGAAAATATTCGCTTCATCGCGGGAGACAGAGGAACAATCGTTGCGGAAGCCGTTTTTTATACAAACAACAACTTTATCGGCATTGATTTCAAGCAGCCACAGCGTTATATTTTCTTAAAAGACATAGGATATTTAAAAGAAAAAGACGCGATAATCATTACGCGTGACTCAGGCATTAGCTCTCTCAAAAAATATGAGGATTATTTCGCGTCCTGTGAATTTATTACTGCATATGATTTGTTATTTCGCGATGAAAAAATAAAATCTTACCGCTTTCTCATCGCCCGGGGAAACACTTTCCGCGGTAACTGGTCACCCCTTCCCTGAATTGCATTAGCATTATTTTTCATTGAATTTTACATTATTTTCTTCGCGATAATTTATCTTTCTGAACTTAAAAACCTGCGCGAGTAAATACCCGGTAAGATAGGTGATCACGCCGGCCCAGACAACATCGGTCAAATAATGGCCTCCCTGAACGATTCTTCCCGCGCCCATAAATAATCCGTAGCTTATGCCCAATCCTAAAAAAGCGCAAGCCATTTTCCTGTGGGCGCTCATCAGGAAAAAAAAGGGGGCCATCAGATAAAAGCCAACCGACGCGTGTCCGGAGGGAAAAGATTTTCCCTGTCCCGGTTTCCCAATCTCCCAAAAATGATGATAATTATGTTCTCCGCCAAAATTCACGATATCCGCCGGACGCGGTCTTCCCCAATTTTCTTTGAGCGCGCTGTTGATGACCAGTCCCGGCCCCAAAACCATGAACACGGCTAGAAATAAACCAATTTTTCTGAATGCTGACAATTTATCAAGAAAAAAACTGAAGAAGAAGATAAAAAACCCTCCGACTGCTAAAATAATCGCGGGGATATTTCCATACTGATAAAGAAAATACCAGGGCATCTCACGTTTCATAAGCCAGCCTTTTTCTGGTGAGTAAAAAAGCGCTGCCACTTTAAGGTCTGTATTTGTCAAAGAAACGATCAGCGAAAATATTACGGCGGCGCTCATAATTAACCCGCAATGCAGCGCGATTCTTTTCTTCATTTTAAAACCTGTGCGTCATCTTTCTTGAGGTTTAATCATTTTTTGTCGTTCGATAACGTGATTTCTTTTTTTTCAAAAATAATTTTTACAATTACTGCGGATATGATGCCCACACCCGCGCCGCCGATAACATCGGCCAAAAAATGCGATGTTATTACCACTCGAGATATTCCGATAAGCAGCGCCGTTGTGTACGCGGGTATACGCCAGCGGGGAAACAAAATAACCACGGCTGTGGCAAGACAAAACACCACCGCCGTATGACCGGAGGGAAAAGAATTTAACTCATAGCCGCTTGCGAAAAAAGTGAATCCGTAAAGATCATGCTGGAATAAGTTTTTTGGCCGATGCCTTCCGGCCAGCCACTTTATTGATGAGTTTATAATTCCTGAGGTAATTAAAGAAATAAGAATGTATATAACGCGCATAAAATACAATTTATTTTTTTTGAAAAAATAAAATACCGCTGCGAGAAATAACAATAACAAATAATACCACTTAGCGTCTCCCAGAACGGTTATGAACTGCGCCGGCGCGCGCAGCTTCAAGCCCATTCCGTATTTGAAATAATTAGCTATGGCCATATCCCAGTAAATATATGATAAAATAACCAAAAAAGAACACGTCAGAAAGACAAAATAAATAATTTTTCTATCTTTCAATGTTAAATCCTCCGTAATTCCGGCACCAGATGTATCTGATATTGTCAACCCTAGCCCCATTTAACTCTATCGCCAATTCTCCTGCTTCCTCTATAGATGAACATTTGATTTTTTTTAGATTTCTCTCTTTGCAGAAGTGTGTGTGCAAAATCAAGAGGTCAAGACCCAAAGGCGGTTTTTTCTCCCAGATATCGAATTGGTCTTTGCGGGAATCAAGAACATACACATCATTGCCGTGGGTCAGACTGTAATACATTGTTCTGCTACCGAGCGTCCAGTTTGTTACCGCAATGGCTTTTCCGGTATTATCATTTTCTTTCAATATTTCATCGGCTTTTGCGGTTATATCACTGAAGCCGTAAATATCACGCCAGGGAGACATGTAATCAGGAAATTTTATAAATTTACCGGCAATTTCAACATATACAAAGAGCATAAGAAATAAGGTTAATCCGATCGACAAATAAGCATAATTTTTTTTCCATTTGTTATTATCGCGCAGCAGAAAATAACAGCCGATAGGTATAAACAGAAGATAAAATATTGCCGGCCAGTGAGGCAAGGTGCTTTTAGAAAATGAAGTCAGCAAGAAAAAAATGATTATCGTTCCGCCGATCAAAACAGCCAAACGCAGGTAATCATTCTTTTGTCTTAGCGACTTAAAAAAACCGTAAAATGCGGCAATAACAAGCAAGGGACTGTAGGCGCCAAACTGGGCGCCAAAAGATATGAAAAATTTTTGCAGACTGCTCGTAAATGAACCAAATACATGTGCTCCCTGATAGCGAAAACTGGCAAAATCGTGTTGAATATTCCATACAATTACCGGTGTAATCATGAGGAGAGCGATCAGCGCCGCTAAAAACATGCCTTTGGATAACAAAATATCATATCTCCTGTTTATGAGATAATATGCCAAAAGCGGCGCAACCACAACGATGGCCGTGTATTTTGCCAGCCCCATGAGACCAAGAATTACTCCCAAATAAACGAAATAAACGATTTTTTTATCTTGATTAACCCTCTCGGCGATAAAGATAAGAAAAAAAACAAGCGGCAGCAGTAGCGAGTCAGGCAGTAACATCAGCCCTAACACGTTAAACATAAAAGAACAGTTAAGGGCCAAAACGGCGAGCAATGAAAGACGGTTTGATCGTGTAATGTTTATCATGAATAAATAAGCGCAATACGAAGTGAGGGCAAAAATTATAACCGCCGGCAATCGTGCCAGAAACTCGTTTGTCCCGAATGGGTAAAAAAACAATGCGTGCACCCAGCCTACAAGCGGCGGATGATCCAGATAGCTCCAATCCAGATACTTGGCGTATAAAACATAATGCGCCTCATCAACGCCAAGACCGAAAAAAGGAGAAACAACAAGACGAATGCTTGAAAAAATAATGATCAGCAAAAAAATCTCTCTATTTTTTTTAAGCATTAATCTTCTCTAATTCTTTTTTGATTATTTCAAACACTTTCTCCGGCTTGATGACCTGCAGACAAACATTGTCTCGACATGCCGTTTTTCGGTGATTTGCCGCGCTCACGCAGGGAGAGCAAGCCAGGCCCGCATAAATAGGCGTTGATCTTCCCAAAGAGCCATATAAATCAGGCGTTTCGGGACCGAAAATAACATAAGTATGCATATTGGTTACCGAGGCGAAATGCGGCGGGCCGGAATCATTGCTTACCATAAATTCTGAAATGCTATAAAGTATCGGCAACTGCGCCAATGTTACTCTTCCCGCAAAATTAATGCATCTTTCCTGAGCGACATTTTTTCTTAATATCTCCGCTTCTTCTCTTTCACGCGAGTCACCTGTGATAAAAACAAAGGCGCCGGAGCATTGTGTTAAAATCATCTTTATTAATTTTGTAAAATATTCCGGCGGCCAGCGCCGCTGAATGAGCAATTCACTGGCATTGGGATTAACCAATATTATTTTATGAATATTCGGCCTGAATTTATCCGCACAGGAACATATAATATCCATGACTGATTTTTTTTCCGCAGTGGAATACTCAACCTTGGCTAGGGTTATTTCCTTGTCTGAAATCATCGTTTTTGAATAGGGAATCTCTTTTTTTTCGGAGAGCAAAGCGTTGACCAACGCAATAAAATTTTTCGCTATATGGATATGGGGATTATAGAGAACTTTGTGCGTCAAAAAACCGCCCCGGTAAAGGCCTTCATTATAATACGCGTGAAAACCGACCTTATACCGCGCGCCGCTGAAAGCTGTTAAAAGCGCCGTAAAGCGGGAAAACAACTCCAGATCTATCACGGAATCTATTTTCTTTTTTCTGGTCCAGATAAAGAATTTTAAGGCGTCAATGATAAAGTTGAAGATATTATCTTCGCGGATGGTGTAGATTTTCTCATCATCCACGGTTTTAAGCAATTCCAAGCTGGGTTTGTTTTTTTTAAAAATAGCAAAATGAATATTGCCTCCGGCGGGCAGCAATATTTTTTTAAGCTTTTTCATTGCGGGGTCTACTAAAATAGCGCTGCCCATTTCGGACAACTCAATGAAAAGAACATTGCGCGGAGGTTCGTTGCTTTTTTTAAAAAAAATTGACAAAATTTTCTGCAACAACGATCCTAAGAAACACAAAGGAACTCCAAAATAGTAATCAATGCGGCGCATCGTATCGACTTTCATAGGCAAATAAGGTTTCCTGTTCTCATTTTTTTATGCACATCGCTGAAATATATAGGCAAAATAACAACCGGTGTCAACAAAACATTATTTAAATATCCAGTTATTTTTATTAATAAAATAAGGACTGTTTTTATGTTTAACTTGAAATTTTGGGCTAATAAATGCTAATTAACTCAGAGTTATGTATAAAATAATAAGCAGATACATATTCAAAGAAACATCATCTCTTTTCTTCATTATTTTGTTCGTGCTGACCTTTGTCTTGATCATGGGCAACATCCTGCAGATAATGGATTTGTACGTTAATAAAGGTATCAGTTTTTTTTCTATCATTAAGGTCATTTTGTTTTTGCTCCCCTCTTTGTTTACGTTTACCATTCCCATATCACTATTGATTGCCATACTCATTGCCATGGGCAGGCTTTCTGCCGACAACGAAATAACGGCGTTGCGAAGTTCCGGCGTCAGCTTATTACAAATATATTATCCGGTGGGCATTGCTTCATTAATTGCCCTAGTCTTTACATTTATTTTCGGTTATTTTTTTATGCCACACAGTTATGCGGCGTCGAAACAGGTATTTTTCGAAATTGCCCTGCAAAATGCCAGCGTGGGCATCAAGGAAAAAGTATTCAATGACGACTTTAAGGATATTCTTTTATACGCCGATAAGATATCCTCTGATAGTAAATATATGGAAGGCGTTCTCGTTTCCGATAACCGTATTACCGATCAGCCGAACACAATTCTCGCAAAGAGAGCTTCCTTAGTATCCAACAATGAATTAAAAAGAATAAAAATCAGCTTGGAAGCGGGTTCCATTCACACGGTTACATCGGATTTCAAAAATTACCGGCGCATAGACTTTGATCGCTATGATATTAATTTAGACCTATCTAAAATTATGAACACCGCACGTTATGAATCCAAGACTAAAGACGAAATGACCATGCCGGAACTCATCAGAAAAATAAGAAAAGCGGACGTAAAGGAAACCGACCGTCGTGAATTTATCATCGAAGCCAATAAAAGATTCGCTATACCCCTATCGTGCGTAATATTCGGCATAATAGCCCTCCCCTTGGGAATAACGAGTCACCGTGCGGTAAAATCACGCAGTTTCGCCATCGGCATAATCGTAGCCTCCTCTTATTTTCTGCTGCGCCTGGGTGGTGAGGCCTTCGGGGAAACAGGGTATATATCACCTTCTTTAGGCGTCTGGGGACCTAATCTTATTTTCAGCGTTTTAGGCATATTTATCTTCTGGAGCGCCTACCGTGAAATATCCATAACCACCACCATCAAAAATTTGCTGCGGCGCCTACGAGCAAGAAAATGAGGGTTGTGCTTTGAATATTCTTGACAGATACATCCTGGAAAAATTTATCAAACTGTTCGTGATTATCTTAATCACATTCATCGCCTTATATCTTATTGTTGATTTTTTTAATCGTATACGGATGTTTCTCAGCAACAATGCTTCCATAACGCAAATGGCCCTATATTTTGTTTATTCCATCCCTTTCATCATTTCCAATGTCTTGCCATCTGCGGTCCTTCTGGCCACTTTGATAACCTACGGAACACTGGCGAAATATAATGAGATTACTGCCATGAAATCCTGTGGTATAAGCATTTATCGGCTTTTAATTCCCGTTTTATCCTGTGCCGCCATACTCGGTGTTTTGCTGTTTTTATTCAGTGAGTTTGTCACTCCCGTTGCGGTTCAAAGAACTCAGCATATAACGAAAGTTGAAATACAAAAAAGACAGGCTTTGGGTTTTTTCAAAAAGAAAGAGATATGGTATCGATCAGACAACGCTATTTACAATTTCAAACTCTTCGATATTGACAGAAACTATCTCCACGGTGTAACCATTAATTATCTGAACTTTGACGATTTCAGCATGCAAATGCGTATTGACGCCCGCGGCGCGCTATGGGAAAAAGATCATTGGGTTTTTCATAACCTCTTAATCACGACATTTGACGAAAATAACTATCCGGTTATGGAAAGATTGGACGAAAAAGTTATAAATCTCCCGGAAAAACCAGATGATTTCAAAATCATTCAAAAAGACGCGGAAAAAATGGGATATTTCGAATTAAGAAACTATGTCCAAAAAATACAAAAAGAGGGCTACGATACCACTAGATACAAAGCCGATCTGCAGGGGAAAATCGCTTTCCCCTTTGTCACGATAATTTTAGTCTTTATCGGCATGTTCTTTTCCCTCCGTTCGGAAAGAAGCGGCGGTGTCATGCAAAGCGTGGGGATGGGTATTTTTATCGGCTTTTCCTATTGGATTGTTCATGCTTTCTGCTTGTCTTTGGGCCGCGCGGGCACTATAAGTCCTTTATTGGGTGCATGGTCAGCCAACATTATTTTTATTATCGCATCCGTGTATTTATTCAAAAAAGCAAGGACTTAGCTAATAACGGTAATGTTCCGGTTTAAACGGACCCTCCGCGGATATGCCCAAATATTTTGCCTGTTTTTCACTAAGCCTGGTGAGATTTACCCCGAGTTTTTTCAAATGAAGCCTTGCCACTTCTTCGTCAAGCTTTTTCGGAAGAGTGTATACGCCGATGGGATATTTTTTTGTCGCCAATTCAATTTGCGCTAAACATTGGTTAGTAAAGCTATTGCTCATCACAAAACTGGGGTGACCGGTGGCGCAGCCCAGGTTTACCAGCCTGCCTTCCGCGAGCACGATTATCGAGCGGCCCGATTTCAATTTCCATTTGTCCACCTGTGGCTTGATCGTTTCTTTTTTGCAGAATTTGCTCGTCTCCAGATATTGCATATCTATTTCACTGTCGAAGTGTCCGATATTGCATACAATAGCTTCATCTTTCATTTTTTCCATGTGTTTGCCGGTAATAACATCGCAGCAACCGGTTGCCGTAACATAAATATCTGCGATATCCAAAACTTCTTCGAGCGTCCTGACTTCGTAGCCTTCCATCGCCGCCTGCAGCGCGCAAATCGGATCAATTTCTGTAATAATCACCCGTGCGCCGAAACCACGCATCGACTGCGCGCATCCTTTACCTACATCCCCGTAACCACAGACGACCACTACTTTACCGGCAATCATAATATCGGTCGCTCTTTTTATGCCATCGGCCAGTGACTCCCGGCATCCATAAAGATTATCAAATTTGGATTTTGTCACTGAATCATTGACATTTATGGCGGGAAACAATAATTCGCCGTCTTTCTGCATCTGGTAAAGTCTGTGTACTCCTGTTGTTGTTTCTTCAGATACACCGCGTATTCCGGCCGCCACCTTCTGCCATTTCTGTGAATCGCGTTTTATTGACACCCCCAAACGTTCATATATAATTTTCAGTTCTTTATTATTAATTTTTTTCTTCAATAACGACTGGTCTTTTTCCAGCTTGACCCCCAGATGAACAAAAAGCGTTGCGTCGCCGCCGTCATCGACAATCAGATCAGGGCCTGTGCCATCCGGCCAGGTCAACGCCTGTTCCGTACACCACCAATACTCTTCCAGGGTTTCACCTTTCCAGGCAAATACCGCCGCTAGGCCTTCTTTGGCAACGGCGGCTGCCGCGTGATCCTGCGTGGAAAAAATATTACACGATGCCCAGCGAATATCCGCGCCCAATTCCTTTAGCGTCTCGATAAGCATTGCTGTTTGTATGGTCATGTGAAGCGAGCCGGTTATTTTCTTGCCGCGCAGCGGTTTTTTGCGGCCGTATTTTTCCCTTATCGCCATCAGGCCCGGCATTTCGTTTCTGGCCAACTGCATTTCCTTCTTTCCCCACTCGGCCAGCTTGATGTCGGCAATCTTATATTTTAAAGAGTTTTCAACTTTTAAATTAGACATTCGTTTCTTCTCCTTGGCGCCATCGGCGCGACATGATACTGTTTATTAACATATAATAAAATTAAGTTAAATTATTTTTTATCTTGTGGTCTTTGCACTGCTGATCATAAGAAAAGGCCAACAACGACGAAAATTGCTGGCCTTTTCAACGTCTTTGTTATCCGGCAGTATAAGTGTTTCAGCTTATTTTCTTTATTTTATTTTTTCCGTCAACCAAAACGCATTTGGGCTGCCAATTGGATGTTTCTTTTTCTTCCACGCTAACGTAGGTGGCAATAATAATCAAATCGCCTTTGGACACCTTGCGGGCCGCAGCGCCGTTGAGACAGATTGTCCCGGAATCCTTCGGCGCCTTGATCGCGTAAGTGGTAAATCTTTCTCCGTTAGAAATATCGTATATGGCTACCTTTTCATAAGGAACGATATTGGCCTGTTCCATCAGGTATTCATCAATGGAAATACTGCCCTCATAATGCAAATCAGCGTCGGTTACCGTAGCGCGATGAATTTTTGATTTCAGCATGAATCTTTGCATGTCTAAAACTCCTTGATTTTGTTTGCCTTATATCACATCACCAAAAACATGATTGTCAATAAGCCTGGTTTGCGCGACTTTTACCGCCAGGGCGATAATTGCCTGACCTTCGATTTTGTCGATGTCCTGCAATGTCTGCGTATCGCATATCTTTATATAATCGATTTCCGTGTAAGGGGCAGCTTTAATTATTTTTTCTGCCTCGCCGATTATTACTGAAGCTTTTCTTTCTCCCTCATCATAAAGTTTCTGCGCGCGTTTTAAAGAAGCTATCAGTGTCAGCGCTGATTGCCTTTCATTATCTTTCAGATAAACATTACGCGAACTCATTGCCAGACCGTCCGCTTCCCGTATCGTGGGCAAGCCAATTATTTCGAGATCCATATTTAAATCGTCAACCATTCTTTTAATCGTCACGTACTGCTGATAATCTTTTTTCCCAAAAACTGCCACATGCGGCTTTACAATATGAAAAAGTTTAGCACAGATTGTAGTCACGCCGCGAAAATGTCCCGGACGAGAAAGACCGCAGAGATTTTTGGTAACTTCCTCAACCGTCACATAAGTTTGATAACCTTCAGGGTATATTTCTTTACTGTCGGGATAAAAAATGATGTCGACGCCTACGGTTTTGGCCATTTCCGCATCACGCGCAAAATCACGCGGGTACTTAGACAAATCTTCCTTGGGTCCAAACTGCGTGGGGTTCACGTAGATACTAACAATAAGGCAATCAGCCAGCTTCTTCGCCTCGCGCATCAATTCCAGGTGGCCTTCGTGAAAATATCCCATGGTGGGAACGAACGACAATTTCTGCCCCCGCCGCCTGAGACCTTCTGCGTATTCCTGCATTTCCTTTGTAAATTCGATAGTTTTCATTTCGGGCACAAAAAAAGCCTCTCGCTGCTAGACGAGAGGCTATGTCTTAAGATTACCGGTCATGTTCCTTCCGTCCCGGTCCTTGCGGATCCAAGCGTTCACAAGAATTATCGATATTTTTTCATATTTGTCAAGAAAAAATAATTTTCAAAATTACTTGATTATTAAAATCTGACCCGGTGTTATTTTTTCATCCGACAAATTATTTAATTCTTTCAGCCTGGCAACGTCGATATTATTTTTTTGCGCAATTCGGTAAAGATTATCGCCTTTAGTAACTATATATTTATCAGTACCTAAAGACTCAATGTCCTCGGTGGTCAAAACTTTATTTTTTAATTTCGCCTGAGCGGTTTTTTGGGGAACATTTTTAAGCTGAATCCACTGACCGGCATAAATAGCGTCTGTCTGCAGATTATTTATCTCCCTAATTCGCTCGACAGACACTTCAAAACGCCGGGCAATGGACTGGAGCGTGTCGCCTCTTTGCACGCGGTATCGACCGTCATTGGTCATGGCGGACTCTTTATGATTTTGTACTGAAATAGCGCCTGCCGCCTTCTGTACTCCAGGCATAGGAATGGTTAATATTCTGCCGGCAACTAAAATGTTGTTAGCGCGCAGATTGTTATGTTCTCTCAGGGAAACAAGAGAAACACCATATCTCTGGGCGATGGAGGAAAGCGTTTCTCCTCGCTTCACCTTATGACGTACGACTGATGTTTTCTCCGCCAATCGAGGCTTTTCCGCCGCGGGAATGTCGGCTGCTACCTGCACGAACTTATCAAGGGCATTAACGGGAATTTTCAGATTATACTCACGGTCCGGCGTGATTTTATGCCTGAGTTCGGCATTTAGAATACACATTATCTCTTCGGAAACGTCCAGCAAAGCGGCGATATCCTGCAGTTTCATCATACGGTCAACTTTTACCACTTGAAAAGAAAAGGCAGCCGTATCCTGCGGCGGAAGCTCAAAGCCGTACTTTTGCGGATCTTTAATTATATGCAAAGTAGCCAAAAATCGCGGTACATATCGTGCCGTTTCCTGCGGCAAAAGCCGGTACAAATCCCAGAAGCGATCAAAATAGTTTATTCTCTGGCGTGAAATAACACGCAGAACCCTTCCCTCACCGCAGTTATATGCAGCTAAAACCGTCAACCAATCTCCGAACATTGCGTGCAGTTCTTTCAGGTATGCAATCGCCGCCTGAGTGGATTTAATCGCATCCATGCGTTCGTCGATCCATTCATCACGGCTCAGGCCAAACTTGTAGCCGGTGGAAGGAATAAATTGCCAAAGACCGAGCGCGCGAGCGCGCGACAAGGCGTTGATTTTATATCCACTCTCCACCAAAGGAAGCCAGATAAACTCCTCCGGAATCCCCGCCATTTTCAATTCTTTTAATATTATTTCCCGGTATATACCGGCACGTTGATATGAAGAAATGAAAAATTCTCTTTCCGGTCCCTGGAACGAGCGAATTTCTCGCTCAATATCTTCATTCATTTTTAAGGGAATTTCCGATGTTTTCCCACGCGTTAGTGACTGCTGCGCCGAGTAGACCGCTAAAATTCGCTTCGAAATCAAAAGACGCAGATCATCCTTCTGGCGAGGCATCTCGGCATCGCTATTTTCTTCCAACAGAAGCGCGTAGGCGCGATCCAAGGTGCTGATGGTTTTATCCACGTCCCCTTTGTCCCAAAAAGCGTCCGCCTCGTGGAGCATGGCGAGAATTTTTTCCATCTTTTCCTGTTCAGTGTCCGAAGCGATCTCCGCCTCCGCATGCGCGTAGGCCGCAGCTGGTCTTTTATCGGCTGCGTCATTATTGCTTGGTTTATCCGCTGCTGCCGTTTCCTGTGCAGAGCTCGTTTCAAGATGCGCTGCTGAATTGGGCTGAGCTTTCTTATCTGTTATTACTTGTTTAGTGCACGCGCTGAAACCAAACACAAACAATAAAATATACAGACAAAAAGAATATTTTAATTTTGGTCTGTTTATTAAAAGTATTTTCATATTTTTCAACACCTCATAAACATTATTCCATCAACTTGTTGTTTTATTTTATAATATACAAAATCATTCTTATCAAATCATTTCAAATCAATATTTATTTCCCTGCTGTACGCTTCCCGACCTGTTCATGAGATATGCATGAATAAACGGATCAATGTCTCCATCGAGAACGCGTCCGGCATCGCCAATTTCCATGTCGGTCCGGTGATCCTTCACCATTTTGTAAGGGTGTAGAATATAGGAACGTATCTGACTGCCCCACGCGATATCTTTTTTTGCCTTGTTTTCCTGATTCTGCTTCTCGTTTTTAATCTGCAATTCCCTTTCGTACAATCGTGACTTAAGGTATTTCATGGCCATCGCCTTATTTTTATGCTGAGAACGCTCATTTTGGCACTGCACAACGATTCCCGTTGGCAAGTGGGTGATTCTCACAGCAGAATCCGTCTTATTTACATGCTGTCCTCCCTTGCCGCCGGCGCGAAAAGTATCGATGCGTAAATCCTCATCGTTAATTTCTATTTTTATCTCATCATCGACCTCGGGATATACGAAGACAGAGGCGAAAGATGTATGGCGGCGCGCACCAGCGTCAAAAGGCGATATTCTGACCAAGCGGTGAATTCCGATCTCCGCCTTGGCGTAACCGTAAGCGTAAGGACCTTCCATGGTGAAAGAAACACTTTTGATGCCTGCCTCATCACCCGGCAGGGTATCAATAATCGTTGTTTTAAAGCCTCTCTTTTCCGCCCAACGTAAATACATCCGTAACAGCATTTCCGCCCAATCCTGCGCCTCCGTGCCGCCCGCTCCTGCATGAATGGATACAATAGCATTCATGGCATCTTCCTCGCTGGAAAGCATCATCTTTAATTCTTCCTGGGCTACGGCCGCCTCCAAAGCGGTAAACTCCGCGCTCACATCCCGAAGGACAGATTCATCTTTCTCCTGCCAGGCAAGCTGCCAGAGATTTTCAATATCGCTTATCTGATTATTGAATTTATGCCAGCCGTCCAGAGATTCGGAATACTTGTTTTTTTTCTGCAATATTTCCCTGGCGTTGGCCTGATTATCCCAGAAATCTTTCTTTAAAGACAGCATCTCCAGGTCTTTGATTTTCAGGGCAAGTTCTTCAACGTCAAAGACATTTCCCGATGTTCTGAATTCTTTTTTTCAAGGAGCTTATCGCTTCCTGAATATTTTCTGTCGCCATGTATTTCTGCCTCCCTTTCCCAACAATAAGAAAGAAACTATAATAAAAAGATAACATCCTGCAACAAAAATATCGCCGAATTTCGCGTAAAAAGTCGGCACATCAAGAAATCCGACCTGTCCCTGTAAGACATCCGTCTCGAAAATCTTCGTTTGGGCAACCACATATCCGGTGGGGTCGACAATCCCGGAAATACCCGTATTTGCCGATCGGAGTAAATACAATCTTGTTTCAATGGCGCGAAATAAGGACATGGAAAAATGCTGATAGGGCGCGGATGTCGCGCCAAACCAGGCATCGTTAGTAATATTAACCAGCAATGAAGCAGACTGCAATTTATAAGACCGTGCGGCATGCGGCAAAATTCCTTCATAGCAAATTAAAATGCCTGTTTTCTTGTCTGCGATATTCAACGGACGATACCCATCACCGGCGCGGAAATCGCCGATGCCCGCGGTTAACTTTTTGATAAAGGGGAAAATATTTCTCAACGGCACATATTCACCATAAGGAACAAGATGAACTTTGTCGTATCTGCCCGCAATTACACCTTCCGGCGACAGCAAATACGCGCTGTTGAAGAAATCCACTGCTTTTTGCTGATAGTCATAACTTACCGCGCCGAAGATAAACCAGGATTTCGTCTCTACTGATAAACTATTAACCTGCTTTTGCCGTGATACATCGCGCTGATAGTTAAAAGGCAGCGCCGTTTCCGGCCAGACAATCAGGCCGTTTTCCCGGGAAGAATTATTTGAGGAAAGCTGGAGATATTTATTCAATATCCTTGTCTGATAAAAATCATCCCACTTCACTGATTGATCGATATTACCCTGCACTAAAGATACTTCCAGTTTTGGCGCCTGAGCCATGCGCTGCCGAATATCATCCGCACGCAAATATCCGTAAATATAAAGAGCGCCGATCAAAATAAAAACCACAGCCACTCCGACAATGTTCTTTCTTTCCCGCCCGATCATGAGCATATATATCGCCGCATTCACTGATACCACCAGAAAAGACAGTCCGAAAACGCCGAAAATATCCGCGGCTTGTATAAGGTAATAATTACTAAACTGGGAGTAACCAAGATTTTCCCACGGAAAACCGGTAAAAAGATATGATTTTATATATTCCAGACAAACCCAAAGCGCCGGCGCGGCAAGCAATAGCGTGACTTTTTTTTGCAGCAAATAAACCCCTGCCGCGAACAGGGCAGTATAAATGCTTAAATAGCAAACCAGCAAGAGCATTACGAAGATTCCCATGTATAGCGGCAGATAGCCGTAATTGACGACAACAAAGGCAATCCAGTAAATAATGCCTGTATATGCTATAAAGCCGCAGATAAAACCCAAGGCAAAAGCGCGTTTGAGCGATGAACTGCGCCGCAGAGCGAAAAACAAGGGAACAAGCGACAGCCAAGCTACTGCCCCCGAACCATGCTTGGGAAACGACAAAAAAAGAAAAATACCGCTGATCGCGGCTAAAACGATTTCTTTCTTACTCAAGTATTCTTTTCCGCGCGAATATATATCCATCAAAGTCATCTGCATAATATTTTTCATTATTTTAAATCCGTCAGCCCTTTGTCCGTTCATAAAATTGCCGCCCGAATAATTTCTTATTAGTTTATAGCCCTCTCATGTATTCCGGCCTGATCTTTGTCGCGTCTTTCGCCTCAATCACGGCATTAATCATTTTTAAGATTTTTTCTTTTTGTCGCGGTAGATATGCCTTAACGGGCAAATAATTTGAGGCATGATTGGAAGTAAAGTAGCAATCGGTAAAGACTGCATTAGCGATAATCAGATAAAGTTCCCTGATATAACCAAAAGTATCCGGCAGGGCGAACCGGCCAACTATATAATCTTCGTATAGCGGAGTTTGTGGAATAAGCATTAAAGTAAGGGCGCCGACATAATCGGGGTCTACATCCGTGAGAATTTTTGCTGTATCCAAAGCGTGTTCGATGCTCTTTTCAATGCCTCCCACGCCCAGTAATATCGTGACCGACAAAATCATGCCCGCATCCTTTACCCGGCGCCCCGCTTCCACCATTTGTTCGTAAGTGACCCCTTTCTGAATTTTTTTCAGCAATTCTGCATTACCCGTTTCCACGCCGAGGTAAATCATTTTCAAACCCATCTGGTTGAGTTTTTTCAAATCTTCAGGTGATTTTCTCAAGATGCTCTTGGCGTTGGCGTATGTCGAAATCTGCTTGAGATGCGGCAGATATTTATTGATCATGCTGATAATCTCTTCGAGTTTTTGCTGAGGTATAATCAATGCGTCACCATCGCATAAAAAACCTTCTCGACGCCTTTGTACGTATGCGCTTCCTTTAAATCTCTTTCTATTGTTTCCAGCGGTTTTATTTTGAACCTCTTTTGCCGGTAAGTACCGCAAAAAGTGCATTTGTTGTGCGAACAGCCTACGGATATCTGCAGCAATAAACTATACGCCTCACTGGGCGGTCGGATGATAAAACCTTCGTAATCCATGTATTTTTTTCCCTTATAATCCTTTATAATCAATTGAAGGTTATATAATATAAACTACATTAAAAAAGCAAACTGGCGGACAAAAAAAGGGAGCCGCGACATTGCCGACTCCCCTTTTTGATTATTTTGGCGGGGCCGATGGGACTTGAACCCACGCCCTCCGGCGTGACAGGCCGGCGTTATAACCAACTTAACTACGACCCCGCGAAATCAATTTATATTTCTACTGCTCTGTCAAAAACTTTTGTCAATGGTAGGCGGAACAGGACTCGAACCTGTGACATCCACGGTGTAAGCGTGGCGCTCTCCCAGCTGAGCTACCCGCCCGCAATCGCTCAGAAACAGTGCGTGGCTTCTAGCAACATTGACATTTATTGTCAAGTTTTTTAAAAAGAGGCGCGTTTTAATTCACCGATTGAGAAGCTACCGGCAAGTTAGGTGAAACCTTCGCGCCGAAATCGTCATCTTCCTTTTCAAACGCGATTTTCAATACCTCATCAATATGTTCCACAAAAACTATTTCGAGGGCGTTTTGCACATTTTGTGGGACCTCAGCGAGATCCTTCTCGTTATCCTTGGGAATAATCACTGTTTTTATATTACCGCGATGGGCGGCAAGGATCTTCTCCTTGAGGCCTCCGATGGGCAATACTCTTCCCCGCAGCGTTATTTCGCCGGTCATCGCCAAATCCGACCTCACTCTTTTCTTCATCAACGCCGAGGCAATAGATGTGGCCATGGCGATACCCGCTGACGGTCCGTCTTTAGGAATTGCCCCTTCCGGCACATGGACATGGATATCCACTTTTTTGTAAAAATTCTTATTTAAACCGAACTTTTCCGCGCGTGCGCGGATATAAGTCAGCGCCGCCTGCACGGATTCCTGCATCACATCTCCCAGTTTCCCGGTCATAACCATTCGGCCACTGCCTTCCATAATCGATGCCTCGATAGCCAGAAGTTCGCCTCCTATTTCCGTCCAAGCCAAGCCGATGGTCAGTCCTACCTGACTTTTACCTTCCGTTTCTCCGTGGCGGAATTTCGGCACTCCTAAATATTTGGGAATCACCTTGGAAGTAATGACAATTTTCTTGTCTTTCTTGCCGTTTCCGACTATTTCTTTCGCCACTTTTCGACAAATAGAGGCGATTTCGCGCTCCAAATTACGCACGCCCGCTTCTCTGGTGTATTGACGGATAATCCGCAAAATGGCTCCCCTGGTGAATTCGATATTTTCCGCTTTCAGCCCATTGGCTTCCATTTCTTTGGTTACCAGAAATTTTTGCGCAATCTGCAATTTCTCCTGTTCGGTATACCCGGCAATTCTGATCACTTCCATTCTGTCCTGCAGTGGCGCCGGAATCGTCTGCAAAACATTCGCTGTCGTAATAAACATGATATCCGACAGGTCGTAATCCAGGTCCAGATAATTATCGTTGAAAGCGAAGTTCTGTTCCGGGTCCAGCACTTCAAGCAGCGCTGAAGATGGATCGCCGCGAAAATCAGAACTTAGTTTATCAACCTCGTCCAGGCAGAACACAGGATTGTTTGAACCGGCTTTTTTCAAAGACTGAATAATTTTCCCGGGCATCGCACCTATATATGTGCGCCGGTGACCGCGTATCTCGGCTTCATCGCGCACTCCGCCCAGCGAAATACGAACAAATTTCCTGTTGGTGGCCCTGGCTACCGACTTGGCAATAGATGTTTTTCCTACACCGGGGGGGCCGACCAAACAAAGAATAGGGCCTTTATTTTTTTCCACCAGCGATTGGACGGCCAGATATTCAATAATGCGCTCTTTCACTTTTTTCAAGCCGTAATGATCTTCTTCCAGAATAGCCTCTGATTCCTTGAGTGTATACTTATTTTCCGTTTTGTCCGACCAGGGCATATCAAGAATCCAATCAATATAATTTCGCACGACCGTGGCTTCGGCGGACATGGGCGCCATCATCTGCAGTTTCTTTATTTCCTGGCGTACTTTCTTTGTCGCTTCCTCCGACATCTTTTTTTGTTTGAGCCGTTTTTCCAGTTCGGCTATCTCATTGCGAAAATCATCTTTTTCACCCATTTCTTTCTGTATGGCGCGCATCTGTTCGTTGAGATAATAATCCTTCTGCGTTTTTTCCATCTGCTTTTTGACGCGCCTTTTAATCTTTTCTTCCACCTGAAGAATTTCAATTTCCGCGAGAAGCAGCGAATAAATAGCTTCCAGCCGGTCGCCGATATTGAATATTTCAATGATTTTCTGTTTATCTTCCAGCTTAACGTTCACATGAGTTATGACAACATCGGCCAATTTCGACGCGTCTTCTATCGCCGCAATCGTGCCCATCATTTCCAGGTGAACTTTTTTACTGAGTTTCAGATAAAGTTCGAAAGATTCTTTGATGCTGCGCATCAATGCCTGTTTTTTGACATCGTCATGATCGTCGATGTCTTCGATTTCCTGAACGCGCACCAAAAAGAAATCATTGTTGGGCAGATATTCCTTGATGGCGCCGCGCGTTTTTCCTTCCACCAGAACTTTCACCGTACCGTCCGGCAAACGCAAGAGCTGAATGATGATGCCGATTGTTCCGATATGGTAAATGTCTTCCGGTGCAGGGTCGTCTTTTTTGGCATTTTTCTGAGCCACCATGAAAATGCCTTTTTCATATTTCATCGCGGATTCCAGCGCTGCGATTGATTTCTCCCTGCCCACAAACAAGGGAACAATCATATGCGGAAATACCACCACATCACGCAGCGGCAGCAGCGGAATCGCTATCGTCCTTCCTTTTTCCATGTTTTCATCTTTCTCAAACATAAATGTAATATCCTGTAATTCTAAGCAGATTCCGATTTCGATTCATAAATCAGAATCGGCCTTTCTTTTTTCAAAACCACGTCTTCATTAATCACGCATTCTTTTATATCCTGCTGCGAAGGTATGTCATACATTACTTCCAGCATGGTATTTTCCAGTATGGAGCGCAGGCCGCGCGCTCCGGATTTTCTTTCCATCGACATTTTTGCCACAGCGCGCAGTGCTCCATCTGTGAACTTCAAATTGACGTTTTCGAGAGCAAACAACTTTTTATACTGCTTAATGATCGCATCCTTCGGGTCAACTAATATCCTGACTAATGTCGCTTCGTCCAAATCATCCAGGGTCGCAATCACCGGCAACCGCCCGATAAACTCCGGGATTAATCCGAATTTGAGCAGGTCTTCCGATCTAGTTTCCGCAAGCAATTCGCCCGATCTTTTTTCCTTTTTGCTTTTTATTTCCGCGCCGAATCCTACCGCATTAACACCCAGCCGCTTCGAAATTATGTTTTCCAGATCGTTGAAAGCTCCGCCGCAAATAAACAGAATATTAGTCGTATCGACCTGGATAAATTCCTGTTGCGGGTGTTTGCGCCCTCCCTTGGGAGGAATGTTCGCCATAGTGCCTTCCATGATTTTCAAAAGCGCCTGCTGCACTCCTTCTCCGGATACATCCCGCGTAATGGAGGGGTTTCCTGATTTCTTCGCTATTTTGTCTATCTCATCGATATAAACAATGCCCCTGGACGCGCGGGCGACATCATAATCTGCGTTTTGCAGCAGGCTCAGAATTATGTTTTCCACATCTTCGCCCACATAGCCCGCTTCGGTAAGCGTTGTCGCGTCGGCAATGGTAAAAGGAACATTGAGAAATTTAGCCAGTGTCTTGGCCAAAAGCGTCTTTCCCGAACCGGTGGGTCCGATCAAAAGAACATTGCTTTTCTGAATCTCAATGCCGTCGGAATCAACGCCGGATAACAGTCTTTTGTAGTGATTATATACCGCGACAGAAAGAATTTTTTTTGTTTTTTCCTGCCCAATAACATACTGGTCAAGATATTTTTTTATTTCTTTCGGTTGAAGCACGCTGGCGCGGGAATCCTTGGCCGCTGATTTGTCTTCTTCTTCCTCGATAATATATCGGCATAATTCGATGCACTCATCGCAGATATAGGCCGTCGGTCCGGCAACCAGTTTTCTCACTTCACTTTGCATTTTCCCGCAGAAAGAACAAAAGAGCATCCCCTGCCCCATGCGATCATCTTTGCCTTTTTTAATCACTTATTTCTCCTTTTTAATGCTATCTGCCGACATACCCGGTTTACGCACGATAATTTCATCAATTATACCATATTCTCTGGCCTGATCACTATTCATGAAATAATCACGTTCAGTATCGTTAATCACTTTTTCCAATGGCTTGCCCGTCAATTTCGCCAGAATTCTGTTTAATTCGTCTTTTAATCTTAATATTTCCTTGGCCTGGATATCAATATCCGTTGCCTGCCCCTGAAAACCGCCTAAAGGCTGATGAATCAAAATCCGCGCATGTGGCAGGGCAAATCTTTTCCCTTTTTTGCCCGCCGCCAGCAAAATCGCCGCCATGGAAGCTGCCTGACCCATGCACACTGTGGAAATAGGAGATTTAATGTATTGCATGGTATCATATATTGCCAGCCCGGAACTGACGTGCCCTCCTGGTGAATTAAGATAGAAAAATATATCTTTATCAGGGTCTTCGGACTCCAGGTACAGCATCTGAGCGACCACAAGGTTGGCCACGGCATCATCAATAGGCGTGCCTAAAAAAATAATACGGTCTTTCAAAAGGCGTGAGTAAATATCAAAAGCCCGCTCACCTCGGCCGTCCTGCTCCACAACCATTGGAATTAAATTCACTTTTTAACCTCCGCGCCCGTCAAACCAACTCTTTCCACTTCCTTAATATTGGCATTTTGCACAATAAAGTCAAATACCTTTTTTTGCGTCAAATCCAGCTTAAGATTCTCCATTCTTTCTTCATTTTCGTAAGCTTTTCGTATTAATTCGTAATCTTTTCCGTATTTTGCCGCAAGTGCGCGCAGGTGTTCTTCCGCTTGGCCTATATCCGCTACGAGAGATTCCTTTTCGGCGATTTTTTTGAAAATCAAGAAAGCCCGCACCTCCTTGGCGGCTTCCTCCTTGAATTGGTCATGCATACTCAGACACAAGTCGGCGGCGCTTTTTTCATCCATGCCGGCGGAGGTCATTCTTCTGCTCATATCCGCCATCATATAATAAATCTGGCGCTCCACCAGAGAAGACGGCGCTTCAAATTCATTGATGGCCAGCAATTTTTCCGTAACCGCTCGTTGCAGATTGCTTTCCGCGGTGCGCACGGCCTCTTCTTCGAGTGATTTTTTCAGGTCATCTTGCATTTCTTCAATGGTGTTATATTTGTCGAAATTTTTAACAAAATTTTCATCGAGCTCGGGCAGCTTCTTTTCTTTGATGCTTTTCAAGGTGACGTCGAACAAAACATTTTTACCGGCATATTTCTTTTCCTGATAATTTTCCGGAAACGTGACCTGAATAGTTTTCTTCTGATCTTTATTCATGCCGACAATCTGATCTTCAAATCCCGGCACGAATCTTCCCGATCCTATTTCCAAAAAATAATTATCTGCCTTCAATTCTGGCGGCATTTCCCCTTCAAAACTGCCCGCGAAGTCTATCACGGCAAAATCGCCCTTTTTCACTTGCCTTTCATCTTTTAATTCTTCCATGGTCGCAAACATTTGGCGAATTTCATCGATTTTTTTCGCCATGTCCTCTTGCGTGACGATGATCTTTTCCTTTTCCAAATTCATCCCCATATATCCCTGAGGATCAAAAACAGGCTCCGTTTCAAAGGAAGCGGAAAAAGAGAAAACAGCATTTTCTTTTAAGCCATCCTGGCTGATCTCCGGTCGCGTCAGCGCCACAATTTTATTTTCTTCCAGCGCCTGCCAGTAATACTTGTTGATCAGATTATTTGCTGTTTCCGTGAAGGCGTGTTCTTTAAAATGGCTTTCCAGCACCTGGCGGGGAATTTTCCCCTGCCGAAATCCTTTGATTTTCGCCTGCTTACCTACTTCACGGTATACTGAATCCAACTCGGATTTTACTTCCTCCCAGGGAATCTCAAAGGATATTTTCTTCTTCACCGGACTTAGATCTTCCATTTTCATCGTCTTTGAACTCACAACTTCTTCTCCTAAATATTTAAGTTTTTGGTGCGAGAGAGGGGATTTGAACCCCTATCCGCTTAGGCGGGCTGGATCCTAAGTCCAGTGCGTCTGCCAATTCCGCCACTCTCGCCTTGGATTTGTCGCCTTATATGCACTACTATTTAACTTGTCAACGCGGATTATTTCGTTCACATCGATAAACAAAAGACGCTTGTTCATTGTCTATTTGATAACGCCTGTTTATGCAAGAAAAAAAGATTCAATTCATGCATATCATATTGATTTATTTTCATTATCTTTTTGACATTATACTTTTTTCCGTGTATAAAAGCGCTAAAAGCGCTGCCTGGCCTGATTATATGACCGATAATAAGATCAGATTGCTCCTTCTGGAAAGTAACCTAAGCGATGCCCGGCTCATACGCGAACAGCTGGCCGGAGACAAAACCTTTACTGATGTCCTTTTCGCCACTAATCTATCCGATGCTCTGGAGATTCTTCGTAGCCAGAACTTTGATGCGTCTTTGTTGAATTTAGAATTGCCCGACAGCAGCGGGTTGAAGGCCATTGAATCCCTGCTTTCGCGAAAACCTACTTTGCCCGTCATTATCCTTGCGGGTAATAATGAAGAAAATATCGCCATGGAAGCTGTGCGCCGGGGAGCTCAGGATTATCTTATAAAAAACTCGGCCAGCATTTCCTTTCTGCCCCGCATTATTCGTTATGCTATGGAAAGAAAAAATGCGGAAAGAGAGTTAAATAAGTCCCTGGAAAAACTCACCCGTTCTTTAAGCGGCACGGTTAAAGCAATGGCCATGACTGTGGAAATGAAGGATCCATACACCGCGGACCATCAAAAACGAGGCACGCGGCTGGCGCATGCGATTGCCGAAGAAATGCGCCTGGATGCGAAAGTTATCGAAGGAATTCAATTGGCCAGTATGATTCATGATATCGGCAAAATATCTATCCCTGGTGAAATACTCAGCAAACCATGCATACTTTCTTCACCGGAGTTTAACCTGGTAAAAACACACCCCCTTGTCGGCTACGAAATATTAAAGGAAATCGAATTCCCCTGGCCGATCGCGGAAATCGTGCTACAACATCATGAGCGCTTGGACGGCAGCGGTTATCCTTACGGTCTGAAAAATGACGAAATCATCCTGGAAGCCAAAATCCTTGCTGTCGCCGATGTCGTTGAAGCCATTGCATCACATCGTCCATACCGGCCTGCTTTTGGTATTGATGATGCGATCGCTGAAATCAGCCGTATGCGGGGAGTTCTTTACGATACCAATGTGGTTATGAGCTGCATTTCAGTGTTTCAGGATAAAAAATATTTATTTTGATTTTTTAGTTTATTGCGGCGCGCGCAAAACTTCTGAAAACAATCTCAAAGTTAAAATATTATACTGATTTCGTCTTTTCCGGACGAGATAATTTCAAGAAAAAAGCATAAGCCTGAAGAAATATTTAGTTTAAAATAATGTTTAAGTTTTTTCTTCAGCAATTATTCGGTATGGGGATTATCTTAACAAGATAACTTGAATAAAAAAAGATGGTCGGGGCGAGAGGATTTGAACCTCCGACCCTCTGAACCCCATTCAGATACGCTACCAGACTGCGCCACGCCCCGACATAACAATAAAAGTGAGAAGTCATTATCACCATCACCAAAAGGTGTCAAGAAGTAATAGCGTTAATTCCTCTTTAATTTTATTTAATTCCCCTGTATGCGTGATGACGCTTCGCCGCCAAGCGAACAATACGGCTGCTCATCTCTCCGTAACTTATGCCGGCAGTTTCCGCCGCGCACGCCATTGAGGCATCAAAGCTCAGATCAGCGTTAGGATTGACATCGAGAACATAAAATATCCCCTGGCGCAAACGTACATCCATCCGGGCATAATCGCGGCATCCCGTCACACGGTAAGCCCTCCGGCAAATATTGTACAACGTTTTTAATTCTTCATCCTCCAGCGGTGCGGGAAGAAGAGTCTTGATCTTCTCGTAATGCTCGCTTTGGGGAACAAATTTAGCGTCATAACCGCAAAGGCGATCCTTGGTATCTTTAAAATGAGAAAATTCCATTTCTGCTGCCGGCAAAACTTCCAACGTCTCATTTCCTAAAATAGCGACACGAAATTCTCTCCCGTCAATAAAATCTTCGAGCAATACCGGTTGCCGGTATTTATCTATAATGGCGCCGGCTCTAATTTGCGCTTCAACTTCAGAGAAAACAACAGAACCGGCATCTATTCCCTCTGAGCAATGTTCATATACCGGTTTGACAATCGCGGGAAATATTTTCCATTCTACCGCCCCGGGACGCTCCCATAAAACCCATGCAGGCGTGGGAATTGCACTTTCTTTAAGGGTGTTTTTTACGCGATGTTTGTCCTGAGAAAGACGAAGAGTATGGGCGTCAGCCCCGGTAAAAGTGAAACCAAGTTTTTCGAGCTTGTCAGCAACCATCCACTCGCTGTGCATGATGCCGGGAATGCTTTCACACCAGTTAAAAACAATCCAATCATCGGGATTAAAGGAAGAAAGTTTATCCTTGATATTTTCATTATCGATAGCAACAAATTCCGTGGGATGACCGACATCCTTAAGGGCTTTGCCCAGCTTCTCGGAGACAGTTTTCGCTTCTTGTTTCTCTTCTTTTTTCCATCCCGGGTCAACATTATAAATTAACACTACCGGTATATTTTCCGGCGCATTTACATGAATCGACATTTTAGGCTATTTTCTTCAAAATGTATTTTAGTGATACAGCGATCAAAAAAAATATTTATAAGCTCCGCAGAATTATTGACGCCACAAAAAAATAAGTCAGCAGGCCAAGAATATCCATTACCGAGGCAATCAAGGGGTTGCTGGCGACCGCCGGATCGATACGCAATTTCTGTAAAATCAAGGGCAAAACAATACCGATCAAACTGGATATCATGACAATGGCTACCATGGAAATCGAAACAATCAGAGCAATCTGGTAGCCTCCTTTGTACAAACCTAAAAGCCAGCTGGCCACGCCCATCGTCGCTCCCAAAAGCACGCCGATGCCTATTTCCCTTAAAAAAGCCCAAATCCATTGCCCCTCGCGGATATCGCCCGTTGCCAGGGCGCGGATCATCAACGTCGCGGATTGGTTCCCTGTATTTCCTCCGGTGCCGATAAGCAGTGGAATGAAAAAAGCCAGCGCGATAGCAGAATTGAGAATATCTGTATGCGATGAGATTATTCCCGTGGTGATTACGCTGATAAAAAGAAGTGCCGCTAGCCAGATCACGCGATTGGCGTAAAGAGAAAAGGCCGATGATTCGCGGTAACTCGTCTTCAAGGGATTGATTGCCGCGGACTTCTGGAAATCTTCTGTTACTTCCTCTTCGGCCACATCAAATAAGTCGTCAATAGTTATAATGCCAAGTAAAATACCGCTGGCGTCGAGAACCGGCAGGGCAACAACGTCATAGCGCTTAATCAACTGCACCGCTTTTTCCCGGTCATCGAAGGCGGAAACGCTGATTACCGCCGTATCCATGATATCTTCGACTTTATCGCCGGGCTTGGCCAAAATGAGCCGCCGCAAACCTAAAACGCCGATAAGCCGCCACCACTTATCCGTCACGTAAATGACGTTTGTGGTTTCGCTGTCCATCCCTTTCTGTCTCACATGAGCGAGAGCTTCCTCCACCGTCCATTCCGGCCTGATCGCCACATAATCCGGCGTCATAAGTCGCCCGACGCTTTCTTCCGGATAACCGAGAAGCTGAAGCGCTTCTTTGCGGTCTTCCGCGGAAAGCAGCGTTACCATTTTTTGAATAGCCTGACCCGGCAATTCCTCGAGAAATTCCGTACGGTCATCCGGAGGCATCTCCGCCAAAATGGCGCGGGTTTCGTCTTCGGTAATCGCCTTGAGAACATCCTGCTTGACCTTCGCATCCAGGTGCGTAAACACTTCAGCCAGCATGTTTTTCGGCAGCAGACGCAAAATCACGATACGTTGCGAGTCATCCAGTTCCTGAACCAGATCGGAAATATCCGGCTCGGGAATTTCTAAAAGCAACTCCCTTAGTTCCAGCCAGTTCTTCTGGGCCAACAACTCTTTTATTTCCGGTATGAATAATTTAAGCATTTGCATTTTAAGCCATCCCGCGACTTGCTCTTTATATTTTTCGGAAATTTTTTATCTTTGTAAATGTGAATTATGCTTTTAAAGCAATTTTTATTTTTTGTCTATGATTGTTTTCGTTTTTAGAGAGATAATTGAATTTAACTTTTACGTTTTTAATATTTCTTCCCTTTGCTGTCTACCATGGGCACAAAGCGCACCGGTATGACCTCTTGTTCAATAAGCCTGCCTTTGCTTTTGGTAAGCACAACAAGTTGCTGATATCCTGCCTCACCCACCGGGATAACCATTCTGCCGCCTTCACGAAGCTGTTCGGCAAGCGGCTTGGGAACATGCGTCGGCGCGCAGGTAACAATTATGGCGTCAAAAGGAGCGAATTGGGGCCACCCCTGATAACCGTCGCCTATTTTTACTCTTACATTGTCATAATACTTTTGCAGAATCTTTTGCGCTCTTGCCCCTAATACTTCAATGATTTCAATTGTATATACTTCTCGGCATAGCTTTGCCAGTATTGCCGCCTGATAGCCGGAACCTGTGCCTATTTCGAGAACTTTCATCTGCGCGTGAGGATTGACGACCTGCGTCATCAGCGCGACAATATAGGGCTGTGATATTGTCTGCCCTTCACCGATTGGCAGAGGATAATCTTCGTAAGCCAGATGGCGGTAATTCTCCGGCACATACAAATGCCGCGGCACTTGTCTCATGGCGGAAAGAACATTTTTATCGGTAATATCTCTGGCAGCGAGCTGACTGGTCACCATCCTTTCTCTGAGCAAAGAGTAGTCTTTTTCCCGCACTGCCTCTGCACGGCAATGCAGGGCAAGCCATAATGTGGCCAAAATACAAACCACTGTTAAAAAAAATAAAATATTAAAGTTTTGTGACTTCATTAATATAACTTTTTCGCCGTTCGATAATCACTATTTAATATTTATCGATTTCTTTTTTTTACGGCTACTTTTTTCAAAGGCGTCGTCCAGAGATAAACCCTACTGGTGCCGCCGTCGTTGCGCGTTACCGTGGCTTCGACATCAGGAATAACTCCTTCCATATCAAAATCATGCGAAACGATCCGGGAGCCCGGTTTCAATTTGTCCAATTGGGGTATCAACCGCACGTTTAATTCCGGCAACAAATAGAGCGTGACCACGGACGCGTCGCTCAAGTCGAGCTCAAAAATATCTGCTTCCTGAATCGTCACCAAATGCCCAATATTTTGAGCTTTGACATTATCCTGAGATTTTTTGACCATTTCTGGATCAATGTCAAATCCGTAAGCTCTCGCGCCGGCTTTCTTAGCCGCGGCAATGACGATTCTGCCGTCACCGCAACCCAAATCGTAAACAATGTCATTCTTTTTTATATCCGCCAGCCGCAGCATTATTTCCACTACTTCGTGCGGAGTGGGAACAAAATGAATATCGGGAGTCCGTGAGGGTTTATTTTGCGCCGCGACAATAGCTCCCGATAAAATAATGACTATTGCCGCAAGCAGCGGCAGAAAAACCACTTTCGCAAATATTTTCCTTTTCATTATTCTCTCCTTATTATTTATTGCTTTTGCTTTTTTATTTATTTCTTTCGCTTTTGTAAAATAATTACCGGGATACCGGTTAACAAAACGCCGACACCAACTAGTGCGCCACTGCTTGTGTACATGATACTTGAATAAAGCATAAATATGCAGATGACGCAAAATAAAAAAGGCAATAAGGGATATAGCGGCACGATGAAAGGCCGCCGAATCTCAGGGTTTTTATAACGAAGAATAAAAATAGAAATGCCGACCATCAGTAAAAAAAACCAAAATACCGGAGCGGTATATTCCACCATCATCACGAACCCGTCACGCGATTGTGTCCCAAGAAGAACCAGCAAAAGCGCTATCGCTCCCTGCGCCAGCAGAGCGTTAACGGGAGTGTTTCGGATCCCCTGCCAGCTTCCTAAAAATTTCAGCAAAGGATAATCCTGTCCTAACGCATAATTCGTGCGCGCGCCGGTGATAATCGCCGCGTTAATGGTGCTGAGCGCCGCCAGGAGTATCAGCAGACTGATAAATTGCGCTCCTCTATCACCGAATGTCCCGCGCATTAAGTCGGCCATAACCGCTTCCGAAGCGGACATTCCGGATAACCCCAGCCCGTTCAAAAGAGCGATATTAATGAGCAAATAAATAAGCGTGATTATAATGATGCTGTATAGAAGAACCCTCACCATATTGCGGCGCGTCTCGTGAACTTCAGCGGAAATAAACGCCGCTTCATTCCAACCTCCGTAGGTAAGCAAAACGAAAATCATCGCCGTCCCGAGAGCCACTTTGCCCGGCATGATTTTCCCGGTATTAGCGGCGATTTGAGGCTCGGCAATGAATATACCAATTAGCGCGATAATAAACAATCCGCACAAAATCGCCGTGATGAGCACTTTTTGCGTCCATTTGCCCTGACGGATTCCGGCAATATTGACGCCGGTAAGTAAAACTATCGTCAAAAACGCGTATATCGATGTTGAATAAGGTCCGAGGCGAAATATTTCTGACGCATAATCGCCGATCAAAAAAGCAACCATCGCAATCGAGCCAGTTTGAATTACCGCCATCCTTCCCCACGCGTAGAGGAAAGAAGGAACCCGCCCGAATGATTTTTTGAGGTAATGATAATCACCACCCGCGTGTGGATATGTGGTGGCTAATTCCGCGTAACACATCGCCCCGATAAACGAAGCCAAACCTCCGAGAAGCCAAAAGAGCATAAGCATAGTTTCACTGTCGGCGCTGGCCGCCACAATAGATGGGGTTTTGAAAATTCCGACTCCCACCACCATCCCGACGATTATGGCTACGGCGTCTGTTACGGAAAGCGTTTCGTGCGGCTTACTGTTTGATAACATTCATCTTTTTCCTTTGATTATTTTGGCTGCACTACATTGCCTGCCTTTACAACATTTTACATCAATTGTGGCGAAGATTGTTAAAGACAAAGAATGTTAGGAATTTTTTAAATTGGATAGAGTATAGGCAAAAGAAAAAATTGTGTCAACCAAAAACGGCTTAAGGCTTAAATCAAATAATCATCTTGGCAGTAATTATAAATTTTATTTTTCACGGTAAACGAAGTCAGTGATAATTTATTTTATTTTGAGAATTTTTTGTATCTGTAAACTTAACTTCCAATGGGGGTGATCTAAAACATACTGGAGGGTTCTGCGCAGATTTTCCATATAATGCGGTCCGTCCATCGGCTGCAGGAAAAAATGCTCAAAATCATATTTCAAATATTTTCGCGGATCACTGCCCTCTTGCGGATAGATCAGCTTGAGTTCATTGCCTCTTTTTTGCACGAGATCAACACCCTCTTTCGGACTGACACATATCCAGTCGAGTTGGGGCGATTTAATCGTGCCGTTTGTTTCTACAGCCAAGTAAAAATCCTTCTTGTGTAACGCATCAATCAGAGTCTTATCCAATTGCAAAAGAGGCTCGCCTCCCGTACAGACAACAAATTTGCTCCGGCTATTTTTTCCTTCCGGCCACAACTTAACAATTTTAGCGGCAAGCGCGCCGGCGTTTTCGTAAATGCCGCCATTTTCGCCGTCCGTGCCGTAAAAATCCGTATCACAAAAATCGCATAATGCGTTGACGCGATCCTCTTCTTTCCCTGACCATAAATTGCACCCGGAAAAACGGCAAAACACCGCCGGACGGCCTACGTAATACCCTTCGCCCTGTACTGAATAAAATATTTCTTTGATTTTATACTGCAAATTCCGACTTGTCCTATCTGTATCTGACTGGGTCTTTCAGACCAGCGGCGCGAAAACCGTTGAGGCGCAAAAGGCAGGAATCACAGGCACCACAAGCGGATCCATCGGCAGACGGATCGTAACAACTGTGCGTCAAACTGAAATCAACACCTAATTTTAGGCCTTTTTGAATGATCTGCTCCTTCGACAAATTAATCAGCGGAGCGTTAATACGCATCGGCTGATTATCCTCCACTGATGATTTAGTCGCCAGCTGCGCCATTTTTTCAAACGCGGTGATATATTCCGGGCGGCAATCGGGATAACCGCTGTAATCCAGAGCATTGACACCGATAAAAATATCCGCCGCGCCGATCACTTCCGCCCAGGCCAGCGCGTAGGATAAGAAAATTGTGTTGCGCGCCGGAACATAAGTTACGGGAATTTTTTTAGAAACATCACGCAAGTCTCTGTTTTTCGGAACATCAATGTCTGCCGTCAAAGCTGAACCACCGAGGGTTCTTAAATCGATATTTACAATCAAATGGCGGCAAACCTCAAAATAACGCGCGATGCGACGGGCCGCATCCACCTCTACAGAATGTCGCTGCCCGTAAGAAAAACTAAGCGCGTACGTAGCGAAATTCAAGCTTTTCGCTATTGCCAAAGTCGTTGCGGAATCAATCCCGCCGCTGAGCAGAATCACCGCTTTTTTTTCGGCTGTGTTTTGTTTTTTTTCCATGATCTTCTTTTAGCAGATTTTATTAAAAAGACACAGGTTATTTGATGGGAAAATTGATTGCTTCAAAGAGGAAGACCAAAAAGTGTCTTGGTGTTTTGAGCCGTGGCATGTGCCACCTCTTCCCAGGGAAGATTTTTTATTTGCGCCACTTTTTTTGCCGTATGAACAATAAAAGATGGTTCATTGCGTTTTCCCCGATAGGGCGCGGGCGAAAGATACGGGCAATCTGTCTCCAAAAGCAACCACTCCAGGGGAATATTTTTTACGACATCAGAAGTTTTGTTTGTTTTATCAAAAGTTACCGTGCCGGGAATGGAAATATAAAAACCCAAAGCGATGCATTTTTCCGCCATCTGATAATCGCCGGAAAAACAATGAAACACGCCGCGGCGCACTCCTGATTCCTCGACCATTTTTAAAACCAAATCGTGGGCGTTACGGTCATGAATAACCACGGGCAGGTTCAACTCCGCGGCGATATTTAATTGACGGGCAAACGCATCTTTTTGCATTTCGCGCGGCGCCAGGTCGCGGAAGAAATCCAGCCCGATCTCGCCGTAGGCGACTACTTTTTGATGGAGGGCCATTTTCGCAATTATGTCTAAGTTCTCTTGCGTGGCCGTGTCCGCTTCATGTGGATGAATTCCTACGGTGGCAAATACATTCTGATAACTTGATGCGAGGGACAGGGCTTTTTGGCTTAGCTTTATATCTGTTCCAACGGTGATAATATAATCAACACCCGCCGCCGCCGCTCGTCCGAGAACTGCCTCACGGTCCGCGTCAAACTCCTTCATTTCCAGATGGGCGTGGGCGTCAATGAGCATTATTGCTTATCTTCAGCTTCTTCGAAGGAGATTTCTTCAGCGTTTTCCGCCACATCAGGAAGCTTTTTCAACAAAGAGCCAAGTTCTTTTTCAGATAATTCACCGGACAGGAGACGGCGGGAAATAATGCGTTTGTCATGTTGCAGTGCCTGAGTGCTGTCTTTCTGGGGCATTTTAATAAATCCTCCCTAAATATAATCTTTGATGAATGTTTTAATGAGCGCTCTCCTATTACATTTTCTGTCTTTTCGCAAGCGGCAATGCAAGGATTAACTCGGAAAATTACTTGACTAATGATATTTATATATCTTAAATTCTAATTAGCTTAGGTTTTTTGCTTTTCTCTTCATTTATCACTTACGAGAATGATAAATAAATATGCATCTGAATATACAACCCGAACAAAAAATATACCTTATCTTAAACAAGAAAGAGATCAGAATTTCACGCTTTCAGCAACAGCTTCCCAACGAATATGTTTCAGTAGAGCAGACTAAACCTGCCATAACTCAAGAACACTTGAATGAGATTATTTTTGTTACTTATTTTATCGACGACGGGAAATTGGGCCGAATCGGTTTCGAAGCCCGAATAAAAGCAATTACCGCCGAAGGACGTCTGATACTTTACAAATTAAACGATCCGGCGCCGTGCGAGTTGCGCCGCTGGCCGCGGATCAAAAAAAATCTGCTGCCGAAGGTCCGCGTCAGATGCCAGAAAAAAGAAACCCAGGTCGTGGATATTTCCAGCAACGGCGCCCATCTGATTATGTATGAAGCTGATCATTCCGTTAAGATTGGCACTAACGTCAACCTGAAGTTTCAGTTTGATGAGGCAGAAGTTTGCGTGGAAGGAAAAATTCTGCGCCGATGGGACGACGAATTTCACCGCAGGCACGTGGCCGTTGTTTTTGACGAGGATAACTCTCTCAGCAAATATATTTATTGAAATGCCAAAACCAATGATAAAGATCAGCAGGTACTCATGCCTGCTGATCTTTTTTCACGGCTTCTTCGATGTCGTTGTCTTTAATGGACAAATCCCGGGAATAATCAGGGCAGCGCACGCATCCCTGGGAATCAGTAACCACGCTGAAACGTTTCTGGCATCCCACTCGCCAGGCGCAAATCGCACAATACTTTTTTTCCGAACTCATTTATCTAGATATCCTTCCCCGCTTTCTACTATCTTCGCGCGACACATTATACAGATGATTTTTCGCTGTCAAGCCCTTTTCTACTACTATCAGCGAATACGCATATCCTGCCAGTAAATTAAACTGCCTGAAGCCGGCTGTAGGCTTGGATCCGCTATTGGCGTTCCGTGCGCGCCACCTCTGGCCACACTGGTTGAAACATAAAGATTTACGTCTCCTTCCGGACTGACAGAGACAACTACCGCTGAAGGCACACCGCTGCCCTCTCCCAAACTGATCGATCTGGCTCCACCTTCCCATTGACCCGCGCCTGTTATATAATCCAGATTATAGACCAACGCCTCTCCTGCCGTATTGCAGGGGTCCGAACCGCCTTTATTCGGCACATAAGTGGTAAAATAAACGTTTCCTTGATAGACAACCGGTTCCGCCAATACTTTTTCCGACCCGGAAAAAGTAATATACCAGCCAATCTGTCCGCCCGGATCGCTCGGATCATAAACGCCGGAGGAGCCCAAATTGAGCAGGTCGGCTATGGTATAAGTACTAGTTCTGTCCGCGTCTTTAATCGCGTAAAATCTTTCCTGGGCATTGGGCGCGGTAGGATTGGTCTTGTCTCCAGTTCCCACATATACCCAAAGGTTAAATTCCGTATCAACAGCTACAGTCACAGAAGTATAAATGGGACGAATGGTCGATTGCGCAGGTTCATTTAGCAATTTTTTCCCGCTCCAATTGGCAATGCCACAACCGCCCATCTGTTCCGCTTCAGCTTTTGTGCAGAATTTAAACCGCCAGATGTTGCCGCCTAAATCTCCGACATAAGCTGTATCCCAAAAACCATCATTGTCGGAATCCACGGCCGTGGGCCCCGCTACAAGATCATAATTCATTGTCGCGTCGGTCGCGTAATTATACGTCCAGAGGATTGAACCGTCCTTTAAATCGATGACATAAAAGGATTTGCCGCGTTCATCGCATTGCCCGACAACACGGCCGCAGCCAGAATAGCCGCCACCGATCAATCCTACCCATCTTTCCGTATTGTTGATACGGACACGCCCAATGGTCATTCTGCTCCAGGGCTGAGCCAGGTGTTTGCCATGCAGCGCCGTTAATCCGGCATTACCGCCGATGCGCCATTTGTAAATAGGAAGACTTGCCGTATCACTGATGTCAAAAGCGTAATAACCACAATAATTGTTATAGGTGGTCGTGTAATCCGGGCTGAAGCCGGAATCGCAGCCGGTCGATGAACTCCATAACGTGCTCATTCCGCCGCGACCCTGCGAGGTCACTAATAAAGTCATCCATTCTTCTTTTGATTTATAGGTGTTATAAATAGTTGTAGCAGCGCCATTCTTTACCCAGATCTCTGCCGCGCTTGTCGGCCCGTCCACATAATACTGACGCACTAAAGAAGTCGGATGTGAGGGATGGGCAATCAGTTTAAGCCGCCTTAACTGGTTAGGCGGAATAAAGCTCCACATTTCAGTGCCACCGCCCTCGATCAATTCACCGGTGCGAAAAGCATGGAGTTGTCCATCATTGGCGCCCACAATCATCAGGCGCTTGCCGTTTGCCGACGTACGGATATGATCGTCACGAAATTCGTTATATGCTTTCGGATCGCTTTTATCCCACCGATCATAGAAGAGCAAATTTGGCGTAGCGATAGACAGAGGCGAAGAATGGAAGATATCTCCCAGCCGCCAATATTTTAAAGGATCTTCAGAAATCTTTTCGCCGCCGCGGAAATAATTGATAATCATGTTTCTTTCCGTGGAAGAAGCGGCATTCAAATGGGTTGCAGAAATAGTACTATTGAATTCACTGAATTCCTCCCGGGCGTTTCCGATTAAGGTAAACATATTTCTGCCGCTGGCGCTTTGGTTGGACAAAACCGCGCCCGCGTCCCAGTTGGTAGGGACGATGAGGTTGCCGGCCACATCCAAGTTATACCTTTTTAGATAACCAAGCCAGAAGGGGCAAAAACTCACCGGTTCAAAGGAAGCTTCATAAATAAAATTTTCATCGGCAGTGCGTATGGCCTGAATCGATGCCTGAGTGAAAGAATAGGTGGTTTCACGGATGGTGGAAATAGCGCTCTTTAATGCCGCTGTCAATTCATCACCATCCTGCGCTAGAAAGGCATATCCGCCAAGTGTCTCGTAGCCTGGATCGGTTCCCGCCGTTGTCGTCCGAAAAGTAGGATAACTAGTAGCATCACAATACGCGCTATCAGATGTTCCACCCAAATCAGCACATGAGGCCGCTCCGCCCGGGTAACAGGCGGCAGGCGTGGCGGAAGCACCGGTGGCACTAGCGGGAAATGTGCAGCAATCACCCGCAATAGGCGGATCGGAATTACACCCCACGGGCAGATTATAGCTTTGCGCATTGCCGGAATCAGTGGCGCGGGGATTGTTCGTGCCGCCGTAATAAGCCATCCATTCAAGTGTATTTTTCAAATACGCGGGCATGTCCGCGCCGAAGCCGACAACATAAACACGATAACCGGCGTCAGCCAGCGCCTTGGCGGCCGCCACGCTTTCCCGGCGGCGTTTATACATATTTTCTTGACATTCAGCACCGCAACCTTCTGTGCATAAGGGATCCCTACAATCACAACCGGTGGCACAAGAGTATGTGTCCGCTCCGTCGGACACAAAAATAACAAATTTCTGACGGCATTCTTTTGCCGGGTCTCTGTCTTTATGAACATCCAGATATTTTTTTGCTTCTTTCAACGAATAAACCAGCGGTGTTCCTGAAGTAGCTTCCGCCACGGAACGCGCGATGCAGTTAGTGCTGCCGCTGCAAGTATCGGTGATGAGACATGAGGAGGTAGAACCGGTTTTGCCGCAATAAGTGCGCTGATAAGATGTGCCCGTCATCAAACCCAAATTACTGATCCCTGTAATGAGCTGATTATTCCCCGAGGCGTAATCGCCGCCCGTGTCATTGCCGCCGCGGAAACGCATATAACCGATCCTGATGCCCAGGGTTTCCGCATCGAATTTATCCACTTTATTGTCGCTGTTGTCATCCATCACGGCAAAGAGTGATCTTTTGGCGATCGCCACGCGACGGCAATCGGTAGTATATTCTCCTGTTGGGTTAAAATAAAAAGGACCACTGCAGGCGGCATTGGACCAATATGGTGTATTCATATTGTAAGTATATGCTGAGCCCGTTCCACATGTCGGCCCACCAGGGAGATTGCAATTATTATAGGGATTAGCCCGGCACTCGTCAGTATAAGTACCGGTAGGTTTTCCATAATAGGGATGGCTTGTAACGCCACAAGTTACGCTGTTGTTTTTATACATTTTCAAACCAGCCGGCGTCCAGAGCATGGAACCGGATAAATCGAGGACGATGAGCGCGTCGGGGCTGACATCGGCAAAGGTGTCCTGCTCGTCATTTTCCGGCGGCAGTTCCGGATCGTCCGCCCGGACAAATCCCGGGAGCGTCAGAAAAATAATCAGAATTATTATCCAAACAAAGCGCCAGATATTTTTTTGGCTTTGCATAATCATTTTCCTCCCGAATAAAACATCAGTAGTTTATCGTGCCGATGACGGTGGGAACCTGCTCATCATCATCCGGCGGTTTCTTTTCGTCTTTCGTCGCGCCGAAAACCGGCAAGCATAAAAATATTAAGATGGTGATTATCGCGACAAAAACCATAAATGTCTTTTTTTTCAACATAACAAATACCCCCTAAACAATTAAACACAATCTCAGACACTGTCTCTTCAAAACGGCCCCTGTTCTGTTCCTGTGGAGGCAGGCGCGCTGGCAATACCCACGGAAAGTCTCACGCGTGAGCCATAGCCGGTATCCCTGCCGGTGACGGTTGAGCGAAAAACAGCGGAACGTTGCGAGGGACTGAAGCCGGGAAACCACATATCCGGAATGTTTGAGTCTTGCACAAAAGCAGTCGCGTCAAATTCCGCCTTGGGGTCATTTAGCGGATCAACTTTTTGCCCTATGATAGGCGCGGATGGAGCTGTGGGATTCAATATTCTGCTTATCACATTAACTCCGGCTTCGGCCGCGGAAAAAGCTTTTCTTTCGCCGACAAGTCGGCCGCTGACGCGCAAATCCCCAGTGGTGACTGTTAAGGCGTAAAAACCGACGGCGATGAAAATCATCAGCGCCATAATCGCCGCGACGAGCACAAAGCCATCCTGAGACTCGAGTCTTGTTTTATTAATAATCGCCAACAGTTGGTCCCCCTTATTACGGGCTAGGTGAAAATGCTGCATGGTTTCTCGCTATAATGTCCGTGGAATAAATCATTCTTTTAGGTTCTTTTGTATTAAGATCTATATCCGCTGTTTCCGCCACAATGGTTATTTTAATACGTCTTACCGCCGGTATATTTATCGGCAACGGCAAGGGTTGTCCGTTTCTGTCAAAATATTGAAACACGGGAATACCCGCATCCTGATTTATAACATTACTTCCCAGCGCAGTACCGCCTAATATGGATACAGGTTGACCACAAGAAACGCGGCGTGTGATCGCCCTGGACGCTGAATTATATGAATATAATATAAATTCATTTTGTCCCGCGCAGGGAACATCGTTGGAGCAGTCAGCAGGATTGGCGCAAGCGCAACCGATAACGCCATCCGCGCTTAAATCCATGGCAATATATATGTTGCTGGCATCAGCAAGGAGAATGCCCTTATTTAAGGGATTGGCCGCGACAACCGGAATGCCACAATTGTTCAAATTCACGATACTTGCCCCTGTCCATGTTGTCGGCTGCACCAGCGGGTTGAAAGAAGCCATCGCTATTTCCGACGCCATAATATCCAGCACCGCGCGCGTATCCTGTTGAGTGATGACCTTTCTTCCCACGCCCGCCGAAGTGCGCTGGGACATAACCATCGCCATGTAAACAGCAAGCATCACCAGCCCGCCCACGATAATAGCAATCAGCACTTCGACTAATGTGAAACCATTTTTTTTCTTTTTTAAATTTTTACGCATAAAAAATCAAAAATTGAAATGCCGCGTGGCGATAATCGAACTGGTAATGCCGTTTGCCGGCCCGCGCGCCCATCGGACGCGGACATTCACCAGCCAGGAATTAGTTGTGCCGGCAACAGGCGTTATTGTTGTGACAACGTCAAAAACCGCGTCGCCTTCCGGTCCTCCCGCTGAGCCGCTTGCGGTAACTGTTTTGGGGAAAGTGCCCACCACAACGGGTATATTAGGATTCATTATCTCATATTCCCTCGTTTCCAGCTCCGTCTGCATAATATAAGTCGCGCGCCCAAGATAATCGGCCCGGAAACCCGTGTTCAAAGATGTGCTCTGCATCGGCATCAGCCAGGCGATAGCAATGAATGTCAGAAAAGAAGCAATCAGCGCTTCGACAATGGTGATGCCTTTCTCATTATGAATCTTTATATTCAACATTCACTCTTCCCGACAAATGCGTGACAATTTCTGCCCTTCTCTGTGTTCCGGTGTGCCGTAACACAAGCGTTCCCGCCGTGAGCGTTCCTCTTGGTTGCATAACAATGCTTACCGGCGCGGAAACCACTATTATCTGCGAACTGTACTGGTTGAATTTTTTTGTAACGGCAGGAACCAGCGGAACATATACATCAGGAGTTTCCGGCAGCGGATTTCTTTCCACCGAATATTCACCGGCGGCTAGATTTATCGCAATCCTGTATCTAATATCTTCTGCGATAGCCCTCTGTTTGTAAAGAGCAATTTGGGCCGTGAAATCCTCTGTTGACTCTCGCAAATTTGTGTTTTGTCGATAGCGCACAAAATTTGGCGTGGCAATGGCCAAAACAATACCAAGAATGATCACCACCACCATCATTTCTATTAAAGTCATGCCTTTATTTTTGGTGATATTCACAGCCCATCCATCAATTATTTTTTAATATCAGCAACTTATATGCCAACTATCTAAATTATACCACCTTTATAAAAAGCTTTTATTTAACGATAAATTACGCTTTAAAAAAAATCTTGTCAATTACTTATTCTTTTTTCCGCTTCTGCCTTTTTCCCCTAAAATCAATGATTAATCAGTTATTATTACGTCTAATAACTCATGAAAACAAGCCGCATGAAGGCGTTGCCACAGAAGAAATAAGCAACCGCTGCCGCCGCCAGGAAAGGGCCAAAAGGCAAGGCATATTTCATATCCTGTTTTTTTATAATCATTGCGGCGATTCCTATCAGCGCTCCGGTTAAAGAACTCACCAGCAAAATAAAAATAAGCGCTTTCCAGCCGAAAAATCCGCCAATCATCCCCAAAAGTTTGATATCCCCTCCTCCCATGCCTTCGCGCTTGGTAAGCGCTTCATATACAAAGGCAATGGCAAACAACACACCGCCGCCCGCCAAAACGCCGATAACCGCTTCCGGCCAGGGAACCTTCATGATAAAGATTCCCGCCAAAAGAAATATCGGAATCCCGGGCAAAGTGATGATATCGGGGATAATCTGATGATCAAGATCGATAAAGGTTATAACAACCAACGCCGCCGTGAAAACAAAAGCGGCCAAAAACTTTAAACTAAAACCAAATGTCAAGAAAAGCAATAAAGCCAATACTGCTGTTATTAATTCCACTAAAGGATAGCGCCAGGAAATTTTACCGCCGCAATCACGACATTTGCCCTTTAAAATAAAAAAACTGATAATCGGAATATTATCATAGAAACGAATAGGCTTTTCACAGCGCGGGCAACGCGACAATGGTTTGATGATAGATGTTTTATCCGGCAGGCGGTAGATGCATACGTTGAGAAAACTTCCCACAACCGCGCCAAAAATAAAGGCAAAAAAATTCCAAATTATCATTATTTTTTCCGTTACTTTCTTTTCGGGTGACAGAAGAGATTGAATGAAAATCTGATGTGACTATCGGCAGTTCTGCCGCCCTATCCCCCATTTCCCAAGACTTAGGCCAGTAACTTTGCGCCCCGTTTTTTCAAACGGTTTGCTCATCTTTTCGATATTAGAAATTTTACTCTTTTTTCGCCTAAAGTCAAGAATATTATTATTACCATAAGTATTTGATTTTAGCCGTCTTTTCTTGACCAGTCATAGGGAATTTCACTTCCGTGCGCCGGCAGGCGATACTCATCAGGCGCTTTATAATTATATGTTTCCGTGGGCGTGTTGATAACCAGCGCTTCCTCTTCGGATATGCATTTAAAGCCATGATAAACCAGCGGCGGAATATGCACTAAAACAGGATTATGGACACCGGCAAAAATCTCATTTATCTGGCCATGTGTTGGTGAATCTTTCCGGCTGTCGTATAAAACTATTTTCATCATTCCCTGGACCACGGCCATATTGTCAGCCTGCTTTTTGTGGTAATGCCAGCCTTTGACCACGCCGGGATAAGCTGTAGTTAGATAAACTTGGCCGAATTTCTGAAAAAATTCATCGTCCGACCGGAATATTTCCATCAGCCGTCCTCGCTCATCTGGAATTACTCTAAGTTTTTTAACAATCACGCCGTCAATCATAATTTATTCGCTCCTGTTTGCGCTACCATTTGTCCGGCCGCCTGCAGTGATTCAAAAGTACCGGCGTCCGACCACCAGCCGTCTAGAACATCCCATTCCATTTTTCCTTCATTAATGTAAAAATTGTTGACGTCCGTAATTTCCAGCTCGCCGCGCTGCGATGGTTTTAGTGATTTGATAAATTCAAAAACGCGATAGTCATACATGTAGATGCCGATGACGGCGTAATTTGACGCGGGCTGCTTGGGCTTTTCTTCGATGCGGACAATTTTTCTTCCGTCAAAAACAGGCACACCGAACCGCTGCGGATCCGTCACTTCCTTGAGCAAAATGCGCGCGCCCTCTTTTTGCGCGCGGAATTTATCCGCCGCGGCTTTAATATTCTTTTCGATAATGTTGTCTCCTAGAACAACGGCAATTTTATCCCTATCGGCAAAATGCTCAGCCAGACCAAGCGCCGCGGCAATGCCTCCTTCGCCCTGCTGATAGGTGTAGTTGATGTGCTTCAATCCGAAATCCTTGCCGTTTTCCAGAAGGCGTAAAAAATCTCCGGCGTTATTGCCTCCCGTAACAATCAAAATTTCATTGATTCCCGCGTTTACCAGCGTGCGAATAGGATAATAGATCATCGGCTCATTGTATACGGGAAGCAAATGTTTGTTGGTTACTTTCGTCAGGGGAAAAAGCCGGCTGCCCAGCCCTCCGGCTAAAACTACGCCCTTCATCTTATCTCCCTAAATTTTCACTAATTTTATTACTAAACTTTTTTTTCATAACATATCCTGATCTGCATAAACAACAAAATTCTTTACAGTTGCTTAGCTAATAAGGTAATTATTTCTCATGAATGACGAATATTACATGCGCCGGGCATTGCAACTGGCTCGCAAGGGAAAGGGCTATGTCAGCCCCAATCCGATGGTAGGCGCGTTGGTGGTAAAAGACGGTCGTCTTCTGGGCGAAGGTTATCATCGGCGTTATGGTTCGGCACATGCGGAAGTTAACGCTTTAAAAAAAGCTGGACCTGAAGCCAAAGGCGCAACTCTTTATGTGACGCTGGAGCCATGTTGTCACCACGGACAAACGCCTCCCTGTACTGATTTTATACTGCGAAATAAAATCAGCCGTGTTGTGGTCGGCGCCATAGATGCCAATCCGCTGGTATCCTGCCGGGGCATAGATTTTCTTAGCGCAAACGGTATCGAAGTAAAAAGCGGCGTACTGGAAAAAGAATGTCGCGAACTTAATGAAATCTTCTTCCATTACATGGAAACGGGCATCCCGTTTGTCACTTTAAAATACGCGCAAACGCTCGACGGACGCATTGCCACATCATCTGGCAAATCTCAGTGGATCAGTTGCACCGAATCTTTAAATTACGTGCATAAACTCCGCGCGCAGCATGATGCGATATTAGTCGGAATCAATACAGTGATTAAAGACGACCCCGAGCTCACGGTCCGGCGCGTACGCGGTCGTAATCCTCTGCGCGTCGTGGTAGATTCCAAATTAAAAATTTCTCCCAAGGCGAAAGTTCTGCAAAATCCGGGTAAAGTAAAAACATTAATCGCTACAACAAAAAAACCAACAGATACCGCTTTTAAGAAAATTTCCGCCACCGGAGTTATCGTTTTATCGTGCCGCGCCACCAAACAAGGGCAGGTTAATCTGAAAGATTTATTCAAAAAACTGGCCGCGCGAAATATTTCTTCTATCATGATCGAGGGCGGCTCGCGCATCATCACTTCGGCTCTCAAGGAAAATCTCGCGCAACGCCTGGTTGTGGTCATTGCTCCCAAAATTCTCGGCACGGGAACACAGGCGGTAGGCGACCTGAATATTCGCCAACTGGATAAGGCGAAAATACTATCCATGAAAAAGATATGGAAAAGCGGACAGGATATAATTATCGACAGCCGCCTGAATTAAGGATTGAATTTTCGGATAATGATAGTGAATATTGTATTCAAAATACTTGACTTTCCGACTATTATGCGCAAGATAGCTTGCGCCGGATAAATACATTTTAGGAACAGATTTTGAAGGGATTTATCAAAATAAACAAGGTGCTCTGCAAGGAATGCCATTTGTGCATTGTTGCCTGCCCTAAAGGACACATCATCGCCGGAAAAGAATATAACGCCCAGGGATACCGCCCAGTCTGCACAAACGGTGAAAAAGAATGTAACGGCTGCGCTCTTTGCGCGACGATGTGTCCGGACATTGCCATCGAGGTCTACCGTGAATAAATTTTTAATGTCGGGCAACAATATAATCGGCGAGGCCGCGATTCGTGCCGGCTGCCGTTTTTACGCCGGTTACCCGATTACGCCGCAGAATGAGCTTACCGAATACATGGCCGAGCACATGCGCAATGCCGAAGGCGGCGTTTTTATTCAGTCCGAAAGTGAAATCGCCGCGATACATATGATTACCGGAGCGGCGGCCGCCGGCGCCAGGGTTATGACTTCTTCTTCCAGTCCCGGTATTTCGCTGAAACAGGAGGGCATTTCTTCTCTCGCGGCCTGCGAACTTCCCAGCGTTATTGTCAACATTATGCGCGGCGGTCCCGGCCTCGGCAATATCCGCCCGGCGCAGGGCGACTATTTTCAGGCCACGCGCGGGGGCGGCCATGGAGATTACCGCACCATTGTTTTCGGTCCCGCCACCTGTCAGGAACTGGCGGATTTGACAATGGATGCCTTTGATCTGGCCGATAAATACCGCACACCGGTGATGATTCTCGCCGACGGCATGATGGGTCAGATGATGGAACCGGTTATCTTCAAGAAACCAAAGCCGCGCCAATATAGCGAAAATTTCATGCTGCGCGGCGCGGGTGACGGCAAGAGTAAAATTATCCGCGGTCTTATTCTGGACGCGATTGATATGGAAGAACACAACTGGAAACTGGCCCGCAAATATGAGGTCATAGCCAAAAACGAAATCCGTTACGAAACTTATCAAACTGACGACGCTGAACTGGTTGTTGTGGCTTACGGAACGGCTGCCCGCATCGCCAAAGGAGCGATTAAACGGCTGCGTGAACATAATAAAGTTAAAGCTGGCCTTTTCCGCCCGATCACGCTGTGGCCTTTTCCGGAGGCGCGGCTGCGTTCGCTTTCCGGCAAAATCAAGGACTTTCTTGTCTTTGAAATGAGTACCGGACAGATGCTTGAGGATGTACGCCTGTCGCTGCAGGGATATGCCGATATCGGTTTTCATGGACGCCCCGGTGGCGCCGTGCCCACGCCAGCGGAACTGGCCAACGTTATCGCACGCTATTACGAAAAGAAGGATTAAAAATTTAAATAAAAATGGCCAAAGTAATTTTTCAACGCCCCAAATATCTCAAGGAAAATGTTTTTCATTATTGTCCCGGATGCGGACACAGCATCGCGCACCGGCTGATCGCGGAAGTGATCGATGAAATGGACATCAGAGGAATAACCATCGGCGTGCCGCCGGCGGGCTGCGCCGTATTGGCATATAATTACTTTGATTTGGACATGATTGAAGCACAGCACGGCAGAGGCCCCGCTCTGGCTACGGGCCTTAAACGCACTTTGCCCGATCGTTTTGTCTTTTCCTATCAGGGCGACGGCGATTTAGCCGCCATCGGCATCGCGGAAAGTTTTCACGCCGCCAACCGCGGTGAAAATATCACTGTCTTCTTTATCAACAACGCAGTTTACGGTATGACGGGCGGGCAGATGGCGCCAACAACCATATTGGCGCAGAGAACAACCACCACTCCCGCCGGCAGGCACAAAACGCTCGACGGCTATCCGGTTAAAGTTTGCGAGCTACTTTCGCAACTGCCAGGCGTTGCCTACGCGCAGCGCTGCACGCTGACGTCTCCCGCGCAGATTAATAAAACAAAAAAAGCGATCCGCAAAGCCTTTCAGTGCCAGAAAGATGCGCTGGGTTTTTCCATTGTGGAAATTCTTTCACCATGCCCGACAAACTGGAAAATGAGCCCAATTGATGCCTGCAAGTGGATTGATGAAGTAATGAGCAAAGAATTCCCGCTAGACGTATTCAAAGACATTACCCCAACTGCGCAAAAAAATACGGAGGCTGTGTGAATAATGGCCACTAAAGCGATATTTTCCGGTTTTGGGGGACAAGGCGTGTTAATGATGGGTTACAGTCTGGCACACAGTGCCATGAACAAAGGCTATCATGTAACGTTTCTTCCCTCTTACGGCGCGGAAGTCAGAGGCGGAACCGCCAACTGCACCGTGGCAATTGCCGAAGAAGAAATCGCCTCACCGGTTGCCTCCGAACCTGATTACCTGGTGGCGATGAACTCACCTTCTCTTTTTACTTTTCAGAACAAAATAACCGCGGGCGGCGTTATTTTCTTGAACTCTTCCATCATCAAAGATCATCCAAACCGACCAGATGTGGATATATGTTCCGTGCCATGCTCGGAACTGGCTGAAGAGATGGGCAACAGCCGCGTGGCCAATATCATCATGATGGGCGCCTTTATTAAAAAAACAGGCATTGTCACTGCGGAGATATATCTCAAGAGCCTGGAGTCGATTCTGGGCAGCAGAAAAAAATCCGCCGCGGAAATCAACCGTCGCGCCTTTTCCACCGGCTTTGATTATCTGAAAAACTGAAACAAAGGGATGCAGGTATGTCTGTAAAACAAATTTCCGTACTGCTGGGCAATGTGCCGGGTTCGTTCGCGCGGCTCACACACATTTTGGATTCGGAAGACATCAGCACCAAAGCCGTCTCCGCCGCTAGTACCGCTGAAGACAGCACGGTGCGCCTGGTCGTCAATGATCCCGACCGCGCCGCCGCGGTATTGAAGAGCTATAATTTCAATTTTGAAGTGACGCCGGTGCTGGCCGCGGAAGTACCGCTGCACGCCGGCGGTATGAACGCGATCCTCAAACCGCTGGCGAAAGGCGACATCAACATTCATTACCTCTACACCACCATCAACCGCATCGGCAAGGAAACCATTGTTATTCTCGGTGTGGACAAAATTGACGAAGCCAGGGAAATTTTGAAGCAAAACTGGATTTCCCTCATAGATGAAGAAATTTACGCCATACCCTAATTTTTTTCATGCCCGTATCCGCCGAAAAAGTGAAAGCGCTGGCCGACAGAATGGCCTCTTTAGGCGTTGCCGAAAAAGATTTCGTGGAATCTTTTATCCGTTCCTCGGGGCCAGGGGGCCAAAAAGTTAACAAAAGCGCGACGCGCGTGCATCTCATTCATTTGCCCACCGGTCTTTCGGTAAAGTGCCAGCGTGAACGCTCACAGAGCCTGAACAGATTCCTGGCGCGACGATTACTCCTGGATAAAATTGAGGCGCGCCAAAAAGGTTTTGTAGAAGAAAAAAAGAAGGCTCAGGAAAAAATCCGCCGACAAAAAAGAAAGAGAAGCAAAAGAGCCAAGGAAAAAATACTTGCCGCCAAACGCAAAAGATCGGAAACAAAAGCCCTACGCGGAAAAATTATCTCACACGAATAGAAAATTTACTCAACTTTGCTGCATTTGATTAAAATTAGCTTCTGCTCATAAAAAAAGGGAGTGAAAGTCGATGCACGCTTCCCCTCCCTGATTTTTATTATGACATTTTTTGGGGCTTTACTCTGCGCCAATAACCTTCAAAAGCGGATTTGCATAAAGCAGGATCAACGCCACAACCAGCGCGTAAATCGCCAGCGATTCAATCATCGCCAGACCGACCATCATGGTCAGAAGAACCTTGCCCTGCGCTTCCGGATTTCTGCCGACGGCATTGGTCGCTCCGTTTAAACCATTGCCCATGCCCAGGCCGGTGCCGATAGTGCCCAAAGCGATCGCGAAGCCCGCTCCAAACACGGAAAGACCGACAACAATCGCTTTCGTATAATCAACCGCCGCCGCTTCAGGTGCCGCGTACGCAAAAGGCGCGATTACAACCGTCAACAACATAACCAACATAATGTAAAATAAACTTTTTTTCATGGTAATTCTCCTTTGTAAAAAATTAACTGCCATTAAACTATGAACCAATTAAACGACAACGGCAAATTTTACTGCTTTTTGACCTCCTTTCTCTGCCGTAAAATTTGTTAGACTATCGGTCATTTTTTTTGGATAGTCAAGTAATTTTTCGGATCAAACGGTCAACAAACACATTTCTTGATTTTATCAAGCAGGCAAGATATTAGATTCGTATGAACGACTTAGAATTAAGTGTGGCGCAAATTGTCCAGAAAGAAATAGAAATTACATCACGGCCTTTTGAAAAAATTGCCAAAGAACTGAACCTTCCTGAGGCACAAATTATTGATATTATAAATTATTTTTGCTCGGAGGGACTGATCAGAAAATTCGGCGCCGTTTTACGCCACCAAAAGGCGGGCTTTAATAAAAACGCCCTGGTTATTTGGTCCGTTCCTGAGCTTCAGATAAACAAAATCGGGGAAGCATTCGCATCGTTGCCGTTTGTTTCACATTGCTATGAAAGAAACCCCGCTTTCGCGGGAAGGTATAATCTTTTTACCATGGTGCACAGCCGCGATAAAGATATTCGCGCCCTCGTCTCTTCCATGTCATTTTTATCCGGGATTGGCAATTTTATGATTTTAAAAAGCTTGCAGGAATACAAGAAATCATCGCCGGAGTATTTTTGATGCGCGTAAAAAAGTGTGATTATTTTTCCCGTGCGAAGAAATTCATTGCCGGCGGCGTTAATAGTCCCGTGCGCGCGTGGCGCGCCGTGGGCGGCGAACCTCTTTTCGCGAGCCGGGCAAAAGGTTCCAAAATTTACGACGCTAACGGCAAAAAATACATTGATTATGTCCTGTCCTGGGGGCCGATGATACTGGGACACGCCCATCCGCAAGTTATCGAGGCCATCAATAAATCTTCCAGAAAAGGAACAAGTTTCGGCGCGCCGACGGAAGCGGAAACAAAGATCGCGCAGTTGCTCTCTGAGGCGATTCCCTCCTTAGAGCTTGTGCGCATGACCAGTTCCGGCACGGAAGCGGCCATGACGGCAATCCGTCTCGCGCGCGGTTTTACTGGTAAAAAATTAATCATCAAATTCGATGGCGGCTATCATGGTCATGCCGATTCATTGCTTGTTAAAGCCGGTTCTGGTGTGACTACACTGGGCATACCCGGCTCACCGGGAATCCCTGAAGAAACAGCTCATCTTACTATATCTTTGCCCTACAACGATTTAACGACAGCGCGCGCCGCTATCGAAAAATATAGTTCTGACCTTGCCGCCGTTATTATCGAGCCCGTTGCCGGAAATATGGGCGTTGTTGCGCCACAGACGGGTTTTCTCGAAACATTGCGCGAACTCACCTTTCGGGAAAAAATACTTCTGATTTTCGATGAAGTAATCACCGGCTTCCGCTTTACTTTTGGCGGCTATCAGGATTTAATAAACATCAAGCCTGATCTTACGTGTTTGGGAAAGATCATCGGCGGCGGACTGCCTGTAGGCGCGATCGGCGGCCGGCGCGATATCATGGAAAGACTCGCTCCCAGCGGTGAAATCTATCAGGCCGGAACTCTTTCCGGAAATCCGCTAGCCGTTAGTGCCGGCTTAACAACACTTACTCTGCTTAAGGAAAAAAAAGACGAATATAACCGTCTGTCGCGTCAAGCCGAATTTTTATGTTCGGAAATGAAAAAATTGTTTGAAAAAAAAGGATTTAATGCCTGCATTAACCGCGTTAATTCCATGTTTACAATTTTTTTCCAGGAGGGGCCGGTAAATAATTTAGCTGACGCGCAAAAATCCGACACAAAACTTTTCGCTCGGTTTTTTCACGCCATGCTCAAAAATGGCGTGTGGCTGGCGCCTTCACAATTTGAAGCTTTATTTGTTTCCTTCGCGCACAGCAGGAACGACTTATCTTTTACGCTGGATGCTTGTGCGAAGGCGTTGAAATCCTTATGACCTGCTGATTGACATCGCGCGGGCCTTACTGTAATCTGCTGCACAAACTACGTCATGCACCGGAAATTACCGGCGGGGGTGAAATGAAAAAGGCATTTATTACCGGCATAACAGGACAGGACGGATCGTATCTTGTCGAACTTCTCCTAAAAAAAGGATACGAGGTGCACGGCCTGATCAGGCGTTCCAGCACTTTTAACACCGATCGAATCGATCACCTTTACCGCGATTTTCATGAACCCAACACAAAACTATTTTTACACTACGGCGATTTGAGCGTGTCCGGCCAGCTGATGGACCTGTTGCATGCCATCGCTCCCGATGAAATATACCACCTGGGGGCGCAAAGTCACGTGCGCGTAAGTTTTGACATGCCCGAATACACGGGCGACATTACCGGTTTGGGCACCTTGAGAATTCTGGAAGCCATCCGTAAAACAGGCATAAAAACAAAATATTACCAGGCTTCATCCAGTGAAATGTTCGGCGCCGCCCCCCCGCCACAAAATGAAAAAACATTTTTCCAGCCGCGCAGCCCTTACGCCGCGGCCAAGGTTTATGCGTTTCATGTGGTGCAAAATTACCGCGATGCTTACGGTATCTTTGCCGTAAACGGCATCTTGTTTAATCATGAATCGCCGCGGCGCGGCGAAACTTTTGTCACCCGCAAAATAACGCGCGCGGCCACACAAATCAAACTGGGATTGAAAGACAAACTCTATTTGGGCAACCTTGAAGCCAAACGCGATTGGGGATACGCCGGAGATTTCGTCGAAGCGATGTGGCTCATGCTCCAGCAGGAAAAGCCCGATGATTTTGTCATCGCCACCGGAGAAACTCACTCGGTGCGGGAATTTGCCGAAATGGTTTTTGCCAAACTTGATCTGGATTATAAAAAATACATTGCGCTTGACCCGCGATATTTACGACCGACGGAAGTGGACGTTCTCCTGGGCGATGCCTCAAAAGCCAGAAAAATCCTGGGCTGGCAACCAAAAGTTTCTTTTGAGAAATTAATCGATATGATGATTGCCGCCGATATGGAGATTGCCCAAAAAGAAAAAACGCTTGTTGACGCCGGTTTCACCTGCGCCAACAGTGAACGCTTGTCATAGAAGTATCAGGAGATTTTTCTTGCTCAAAAATAAACGCATAACCGTTACAGGCGGCAAAGGATTTTTGGGTACACACCTGATAAAGAAACTTGCCGAACAGGGATGTGCGAAAATCGAAATCGCCGACCTTCCGGAATACAATCTTACCGAAATTTCCTCTGTGCGCCGCATGTATGCCGAAAAAAAACCGGATATTGTCATCCATCTAGCAGCCAAGGTCGGGGGCATCGGTTTCAATCGGGAAAAACCGGCGGAGCTTTTTTATGATAATCTGATGATGGGCGCGCAGTTGATCCATGAAGCGTATCTCAACAAAATAGAAAAATTTGTCGCTTTGGGAACAATCTGCGCCTATCCTAAATTCACTCCCCTGCCCTTTAAAGAAGATGACATCTGGTCCGGCTATCCGGAGGAAACAAACGCTCCTTACGGGCTGGCCAAAAAAATGATGCTGGTGCAGTCGCAGGCATACCGGCAGCAGTATGGTTTTAACTCGATCTTCCTGCTGCCCGTTAATCTTTACGGCCCCGGCGACAACTTTGATCCGCGCTCGTCGCATGTTATACCTGCACTGATAAAAAAATGCTTTGATGCTCACGACAGAAAAGAAAATTCAATCGAAGTTTGGGGAACCGGCGCCGCCACGCGCGAATTTTTTTATGTGGAAGACGCGGCGGAAGCCATTGTTCTGGCCACCGAAAAATATAATAAAAGTGAGCCAGTAAATATCGGCGCCGGCTATGAAATATCCATTAAAGATCTAGCGGAACTGATCGCAAAATTGAGTGGTTTTCAAGGCGATATAATCTGGGATAAGACTAAACCGGATGGTCAGCCCCGGCGTTTGCTCGACACTTCTAAAGCATGGAAAGAATTCGGTTTTAAGGCAAAAACCGATTTGGCCACTGGGCTGGCCAAAACTATCGAATGGTATAAAAACTTCCGGCAATTAGCAAATTAAATGAACGCCGGTCATTTTTTTATTGACATTAATATTACGCGGTGTTAAGGACTCTTTTGTTGAATGGATAAGGACGTCAAAAAAAGCGCCATTCAAATGGCCTATGCCAGCAGCATCGGCATCGCTATGGTTCTGGCGATTTTTGGGTGTCTGATTTTAGGAGTTTATTTAGACAGAAAATTTGACTCCGGCAATGTTTTTACCTTTATTTTTTTAATCATCGGTATCGCGGCCGGATTTCGCAACCTCTATGTTCTGATAAAAAGAACTTTTACTGATGACGAACCGATAATCAAGAGCTTTAAAAGTGAACCTCATCGCCAAAGACCCGCTCCAAAGAAGAATTGAAATCAACAACTGGATTGTTCTCGCCGTCGTTTTCATTCCCTCCTTAATTTTCGGCACGTTAAAATTTTCCATGGGCGTTTTAATCGGCGGGTTCATCTGTATCGTCAATTTTTATTGGATGGGACATTCGTTGCGCCACGCTTTTAATAAAAAATCCACCAGCATCAAATCCAACGTTGTTTTGAAGTATTTTCTGCGCCTAGTATTGAGCGCGATTGTTCTGTATTTTCTCATTTCCGCGCAAACGGTGAATATCATTGGTCTGATTATCGGCCTTTCCGTGGTGATGGTGACTGTTGTTTTGACGGTCTTGATTACATTTTCAAAAAAAAACTTTATTGAGGAGAGTTAATAAATATGCACCCCATTTATTTTCTGGAAAATCCCTATATTCCCGCGCACGTCGCTTACACCCTGCTTTTGGCCGCTGTCCTGATTGTCCTGGCCTTTCTTGCCTCAAGAAGTCTTCAGGTTTATCCGGGCAGATTGCAGAATTTCATGGAGGTTGTCATCGGTGGCTTTGACGCGTTGCTTAATGAAATCATGGGGCCCAAGGGCCGCAAATATTTTCCGCTTGTCGCCACTTTGGGACTTTTTATTTTTTTATCCAACCTGATGGGCGCTTTTCCCGGATTCAAGTCACCCACTTCAGACATCAACACCACGGCGGCGCTGGCGCTTGTCGTCTTTTTTTCCACGCACGTTGTCGGCGTGAAAACACACGGTTTAAAATACCTCAAGCAGTTCATGGGCCCGGTCGGTTGGCTTGCTCCGCTGATGATTCCCATTGAAATCGTCAGCCATCTTTCCCGCCCGCTTTCTTTGTCTTTTCGTCTTTTCGGAAATATTAAAGGCGGAGACCTGGTCTTGATAATTCTGCTGATTCTGGTGCCCATGCTTGTGCCGCTGCCGATCATGGCGCTGAAGCTTTTCGTCTATCTGGTGCAAACGCTGGTTTTTGTCTTGCTAGCCATGATGTATATCGCCGGAGCAGAGGAAGAAGCGCACTGATTTGATCATTGCCGCTGTCGTTGCGCGATACGGCGCGGGATAACTCAAATTTAACCACAGCTGGCAGCAATGATGCTGCCAGCTGTTTTTATTTTCGCGTCCTGTCAGGATATTTTAGCAAAATGAAATTACAGAATAATCAACATCATACTTGACGTCTTGCCTTAATCGTAATATCTAGCACATGATTTTTTAATATATCCGAGGTGGAAATGTATAGCTTAGGAATCAATATCGGCTCTTCCAACGTTAAAGCGACCATGCTGGAAGGCAATAATATATTATGGAGCGCTGTCGAGCCGCATGAAGGCAATTTTCTACACACTTTAAAAAATATATTATCCTTACATCCCTTGCCCGCCGATGTAAAATCACTGGCCACAGGCACGGAAGGCCGCCGCCTGCTAAATATAAACAGCGTGATCGAACCGCTTTGCATCGAGGAGGCGCTTGAACGCCTCAATCAAAACATCGATGCTGTGGTTTCTCTCGGCGGCGAAGACCTTGTTGTTTACACCATTGATAAGAACAAAAAAATTATCAACAGCTTTTCCGGCAATAAATGCGCCTCCGGCACGGGAGAATTTTTCAAGCAGCAGCTGGCCCGAATGAACATGAAGCTTGGTGACATCAACTCGCTCGAAGATAATTGCTGTGTCTTCAAGCTTTCCTCTCGTTGTTCCGTTTTCATGAAAAGCGACTGCACACACCGCCTGAACAAGGGGGAAGCCACCAAGGGGGATATCGTTTTATCTCTCAGCGATGTCATGGCCATCAAAGTTATTGATTTCCTCAAGCGCGCCAGAATTAGCAGCGGCAAAATCATGCTGGTGGGCGGCGTTACCCAGAATCCGCACATTATCCGTTTTATCCGCCAGAGACTGCCGGAAATTGAACTGATCATACCCGCTCAGTCGCCGTTTTTCGAAGCGTACGGCGCGGCTCTTTTAGCCAGAAAATCCGGCAGCATCCTGCCGCCGCTGAACTCTCTTTTTAAAAAAAGCCGCATTCAATTTAAACGGTTTAATAATCTGAAAAGCGCCGTCGGCCGGGTGACGTATCTTCCTTCTCAGAAAGGCAAGGTTGTCGCGGGACGAGAATACATTTTAGGCGTGGACGGAGGTTCCACAACAACTAAAGCATGTCTGATTGATATCGAAACAAATGAAATCACCGCTTCCTATTACGGTCGCACGCACGGCGACCCGGTGGCTGCTCTTAAATTTTGCCTGAGCGAAATTAAAAAACAAATTAGTGAAGATATTGGCGATGGGAAAATAAGCATAACCCTGGCCGCCACCACCGGCTCGTCGCGCGAAATTTTGGGCGTTTTCTTGGAAACACCCGCTGTTTACAATGAAATTATCGCCCATGCCGTCGGCACTACATTTTACCGTGAAGATATCGACACGATATTCGAAATCGGCGGACAAGACGCCAAATATGTATTCCTGAAAAACAAGGTGCCAATTGATTACGCCATGAATGAAGCCTGCTCCGCCGGAACAGGTTCATTTCTCGAGGAATCGGCGCAGGGAGATTTGAATATCGCGCGCGCTGAAGAAATCGGCGATATCGCTATAGCCGCCCAAGCGCCTTTAAAATTCGGCGAGCACTGTTCCGCTTTTATTAATTCTGACATCCGCAACGCCATCCAGCAGGGAGCATCACGTGAAGACATTACCGCCGGAATCGTCACCTCCATCGTCTCCAATTATCTCAACAGAGTCGTGGGGAACAGGACGATCGGGCAAAATATCGTTTTACAGGGAGGAGTCGCGAAAAACAAAGCCGTCCCGCTCGCTTTTGCCATGCTGCTCAATAAAGACATTCTCGTTCCGCCCGATCCGGAACTGATGGGCTGCTTCGGCGTCGGAATTCTAGCGAGGCAAAAGCTCCAAGAAGGATTTTTGGTCAAAAGTTCTTTTGATATAGACAACATTTTGGCGACCAACATTATTTATGAGAAAGAGTTTATCTGCAAAGCCTGTGACAATTTCTGCCCGATCAGAATTCTCAATGTCAATAATCATAAATACATGTTCGGAGGTCGCTGTAACAAGTACGCCAACATTCGCAAGAAAAAAACTATCAATGAAAATGAAGTGTTCGACTATATCGAAAAGCGCAATGAAATACTTTTCGAGGAATGCGCGCCGGATCCAGAAACTTTTGTCAGGAAAAAAGATGTTGTGGTCGGAATTCCGCGTTGTTTTTCCTTCTACACTTTATGGCCGCTTTACAGCTGGTTTTTTTATAACCTGGGCGTGGAAACTGTTGTTTCCAAAAACATTTCCGGCGAAGGCACCGCGCGGGTGGAAAGCAGTTACTGCTTCCCTGCGGAAATAGCACATGGCGCCGTTCAGGATATTTTTGACAGAAACCCCGATTACATTTTTCTGCCGCATTTCCGCGATATGGAAAGCTACGAAGAGGAAACACCGGCTAACTTCTGCCCGATAACACAGGCCCTTCCCTATTACATTAAAAAGGCCTTTCCGGAAATCCCGGACAGCAAATATTTGGCCCCGGTGGTCAGTTTTATGTACGGCAAAGAAAAGGCCGCAGAGCCCTTCATGGAAATGGCGCTGCAATTAGGCTTCAGTGAAAGAGACGCCAGAAAAGCATTCTTCGAGGCTTATGAAAAGCAGATGGAATGCTTCAAAAAGTTTTCCGAACTGGGTAAAACCGCGATCACGCAGGCGCGCCTCTCGCAGCGGCCGGTTATCGCCATTCTTGGTCGACCCTACAACGCTTTCACCACTGATGCCAACATGGGCATTCCACGCAAATTTAGCACCCGCGGCTATAGCGTTGTTCCTTTCGATATTTTGCCTTTCACTGATGAAACGATTTATCCCAATATGTACTGGTATTACGGCCAGCAGGACATGAAAGCGGGCGCGTTTTTAAAGAAAGAAGACAATATTTTTATCACCTATATTTCCAATTTCTCCTGCGCGCCGGATTCATTCATGCTGCACTATCTAAAATGGATGATGGGAACCAAGCCTTTTCTTATTCTGGAACTTGATTCACACACCGCGGATGCCGGCGTGGATACGCGCATTGAGGCTTTTCTTGATATCATTGAGGGGTACCGCGCGAAAATCTCCTCCCTTCGCGAAGAAAGATATGATAACGGCTTGAGGTTCATCAATAACCGCGCCGAAGATATTTATATCGCCAATATTCATACGGGTGAAAAGATACCCGTGAAAGACAATCCACGGGTTAAACTTTTGCTTTCCAACATGGGACGGCTTTCCGCGGAACTGATTGGTGCGACCATCCGCGGCCTGGGCATCAACGCCGAAACCATGCCTGTCCCGGATATCTACACGCTGCAAATGGCGCGCAACCACGCATCGGGAAAAGAATGCCTGCCCTCACATCTGGTATTAGGCAGCGCCCTTAAATACCTTTCCTCCGATAAATACCGCAAAGATGAAATATATATTCTCTTTGTTCCGACCACGACGGGGCCCTGCCGCACCGGCCAGTATTTTGTTTTTTATGAAAATCTTTTCCGTGATCTACGCCTGGAAAACGTCCTGGTCTTCACGCTGGATTCGGATAACTCCTACAATGAGCTGGGCGCGGAGTTTTCCAAGCACGCCTGGTGGGCGGTGATTATCGGCGATTACATGAAAGACGTGGAAACATCGCTGCGCACTTGTGCCGCCGACCCGGTTTCCGCCATGAAAATTTACGATGATTTGTGGCATAAAATGATTGACGTGGCGGAAAAAGATATTACACAAGTTCTGCCCACTCTAAAAGAAATCGCAGCGGAAATTTCCAGCATTCCTCTTAAAAAATCGATTGAGCAGTGTCCGAAAGTGCTGATTGTTGGTGAAATTTATGTAAGAAGAGACGATTTTGCTGTCGAGGAACTAATTCAGCATTTCAGCCGCCGCGGCATTATCGGTAAAATTTCTAATGTCGCCGAATGGATTTACTACTGCGATTTCGTACGCCATCACGATCTGAAAAAAAGATTGGGACTTATTCCCTGGTATCGCCGCGTCTTTGCTTCGGAGTTCATGGATTTAATTAACTGGAACATCGAACAAATGTATAAAAACAAAGTGGAAAAAAATGTGCGCTCTGCGCTCGGCGTTACTGGTTTGATTCCCTCCTCCCCGCACGATATGCAAAAAATAATGGCCAACACGCAAAAACATTTTGTTAGTCACGAGCTTTATTCGGAAATCAGCATCTCCAGCGGCGTTGCCGCCACCGCAATGATGGACGGCTATTCGGGCATCGTTAATATTTCTCCTTTCGCCTGTCTGATTGGCCGGGTGATAGAAGGATTATTCACCCCTTGGGCCAGAGAAAACAGATATCCCGCAATATCTATAGAAATTGACGGCAATTTGCTGCCGCCCAACGTCTTGAGCAAACTGGAAATATTTATGCTCAATGTTTTGCGTTTTAAAAGCGGCGCCAAGGCCAATACCATGGTTGAAAGAGAAGGAACGGAAAATATTGCCATTAACAGAAAGATCATCAGATGACTCGGTAAACCTCAATGAAATTTAAAATGACCGGAATAATTCTCGCGGGCGGAAAAAACTCGCGCATGGGCACAAACAAAGCTTTTCTGGAACTGGACGGCACCAGTATCATTGAGCGAATAAATTCTGTTTTAAGCGAATTATTCCCGGAAATAATTATCGTGACCAATGATCCCCTGTCTTACACCCAGCTCTCTCCCGCGGTTATTGTCACGGATATCTACAAAAACAAAGGAGCGCTGGGAGGAATTTACGCGGGACTGTTTTTCGCTTCAGAAAATCACGCCTTTATTACCGCCTGCGATATGCCGTTTATCAACAAAGACCTGATTGCTTACCTGGCGGGTCTGACGGCCAATTATGATATTGTCGTGCCGCAGGGAGCGGACGGTATGCAACCTCTGCATGCCGTTTATTCCAAAAATTGCCTGGCGCCCATCAAAAAGAATCTTGAAGCGGATAAACTGAAAATCACCGGTTTTTACAAAGGATTGCGTGTTTTAACGGTTACGGAAGAAAAACTTCAGCCCTTCAACGAAGATGGAAAAACTTTTTTAAACATTAACACCCCCGGAGAACTGGACAAACTCAGGCTGCGGTAATAAAATACAACTCAAAATAATAGGCACGTGTATTATTTCCTTAAAGGAAGCGGTTGCACCCATTTTTTGTTTTCACTGTCGTAAAACCATCTGTCAGTGAATCCTTTTCTTTTAATGGAGTGCGGATTTTCCGCCCAGCGAAGCAACTCCTTGTAGGCATTGTTGATTTTGCGGAAAGATGCCGCGTATCCGCCCATGTCGGGATGATGTAATTTTGCCTGACGCCGGTAGGCATTTTTGATAATCGTTTTGAGATGCGCTGATTCCAGGTCGGCTTTATTTATCCCCAAACAGGACAAAGAACTTTTCTGTATAGAATAATCCGTCAATATTTTAGGCCGCGCGGCGGCGATCATCGGAGCTTTTTGAGCCAGGCCTAAAACATGACGCGAAGCCAGGTATTTCTTTTGCGTCTTTTTTTCCTCTTCCCACCAGGCCTTCCCCAGTTCATTGGCCATTCTGCCGAAATCTTCCGAAGGTTTATGCCCTCGGTTACGCAGGTAAGAAAAACGAAAAATCTCCTTATAGCCGCCGGCGGCTATGTCCAGATAAATCATACTGTCGGAAAAATAGAAAGCCGCCCAGCGCGTGTTTAAGGCCTCCAGCAGGCCGTTTCTGGCATTGAGCCTTTGGCGCAAAATCTGGCGGCAGCGTATCGAACAATAACGGCGGTTATTTATGTTTTCTGTTGTTCCACAGGAAAGACAATAGTTCTTTTTAGTTTCGTGTTTAATCGATACTGCTTTTGAGAATGACATCTATTTTGCTTATTTCATCCGACATGACTATTTTCAGTCATAAATGTTTTCTATTTTATTTTCGTTTTAAGATATTCCCTCGCCAGGGAAACATTAACATGGACAACACCCTTATTCATGTCTTTGAGGGGATAATTGTCCGTAATAGCCGGTAGATTATCCGCGTCACGCTGATTCTTTACAATCGCTCCCGCTTCGGCATAACGGCCGTCCGGTACTTTCACGCCCATCAGAATGACACCCGGTTCAATGACACAATTTTTACCGACAAAAGATTTAAATACCAGCGCTTTCATCCCGACAAAGGTATTGTCCATAACCACGGCTGGTCCGTGAATCTGCACCTGATGCGCCAAAGACACGCGGCTGCCGACATATACAGCGTATTTCTTCCCATTTACTTCCATCAGATTTTTTTCGACTGGTTTTCCATCAGTTTCCGTCTCCAGCGCGTGGATGACCACACCGTCTTGAATATTGGAATCATCTCCCACATAAATGGGCTGTCCTTCATCGCCGCGCACGCAGGCCGTGGGCGCCACCATGATATTTTTCCCCAGGATCACATTGCCGATTACGGCTGCCAGCGGATGCACATAGGCGGACGCGTCAATAATTGGCTCCAATACCTGCTGGCTGAAATCTGTTTTAACGTTTTTATGAATCATTTTTTCCTCCGTAAATATTTTATCGGATTATGAGCGTGTCTTACTTTTTTTAATCGGTTTCTTTTCCATTTCCAAAAGTCGCTGCCATACTTCTTCCACACTTTTTTCCGTTTCCGCCAGACCTGACCGATTATCAATAACAATATCCGCCAGCGCCACTTTTTCAGCGATGGGCATCTGACTTTGAATTCTTTTTTGCGCTTCCTCGCGACTCAAATTGTTGCGCGTCATCAATCTTTTTAACTGATCTTCCTCTGTGGCCAAAACCAGCACGGTTACATCAAAAAGATGCTCTCTTTTTACTTCAAACAAAAGCGGTACGGCAGCGATTATTATGGCGTTTTTTTGCTGACGTGCGATTTTTTCGAGATGGTCGTGCCACTCCAAAAAAACATAGGGATGGACAAGCTCATTGAGAATTTCCCGCTTTCGGGGATCGGAAAAAACAATTCCGGCAAGCTTTCCCCGGTCAATACGCTTATCCGTGAGCAAAATGTCTTGCCCGAAATATCCGACTACCTTTTCCCATGCCGCCCGGCCGGGTTTCTGCACTTCATGAGCCAGAGTGTCAAAGTCGATCAAATAAGCTCCGCGCCGGACAAACATCTCCGCCACTGTTGATTTTCCACAGGCTATCCCTCCCGTTAATCCGACATTAAGCATAATCAGAGCACTCTTTTAATTACGAAAAATATTTATCACAATCCAAACACCGCAAATACAGTTCATTTGCAGTTTAATTCATAGATTATACGCAGGCCTTCCAAGGTCAGCATCTCCTCGACTTTTTCAATTGATTTTGTCTCCGGAGCGACCACGGCAGCCAGCCCACCGGTGGCAATAACCATAGGATTGGTCTTCGCTTCTTTCTTCATCCTCTCTACGATACCATCAATCAAGCCGGCGTAACCAAACATGATACCCGCCTGCATCGCGCTTACCGTGTCCTTGGTGATTACCGCCTTGGGCTTGCTGAATTCCACGCGTGGCAGTTTTGCGGCTTTTTGGAAAAGCGCTTCACTGGAAATGAAAATACCCGGCGCGATGCATCCGCCCATATACTCGCCTTTCGGTGAAATATAATCAAAGGTCGTGGCCGTGCCGAAATCAATAATGATTGCCGCCTTATGGTATTTATTATAAGCGGCGACCGCGTTGACAATTCTGTCCGCGCCTACCTCCTTGGGATTATCGTAATAGATAGGCATGCCGGTTTTTATGCCCGGCCCGACGATCATCGGTTTGACGTTGAAATATTTTATGCAAAGCGGCTCAAGGATATTCAGCATCGGCGGCACAACACAGGAGATAATAATCGCTTTTATTTCTTTTATTTCTTCTGTCTTAATTCTGCTTGATTGGTATAAATTAAAAATCAGCATGCCGTATTCATCCACCGTATGGTCCGTCTCGGTGCGTATGCGCCAGTCATGGATGAGCTTATCTTCGTCGAAAAGGCCTAAAACGGTGTTGGTATTGCCCACATCAATTACCAGCAGCATTTTTATTCTCCTTTATGATCGATGCATCTCCGGCCATAACCCTGATTTCTTTGCCTTCCGCTGGCTTTACAAGCAGCGCCCCATCTTCGTCTATGCCTTGCGCTATTCCCCTGATGATCTCTTTGTGGTAATTTATCTGAACCTCGCCGCCGATAAGCATCGCGCCTTGTGTCCATTTTTGTCTGATTTCCTCAAAGCCGCCATCAATCAGTTTTTTATACCATTTTGAAAGATTTTTATACAGATTTATTAAAATCTCCCCGCGCGAGAGCGCTGCTCCGGTTAGCATCATGAGCGAAGTCGCGCTTTTTTCAATATCCGGCGGCAAATCATTGTCGCTCATATTAACGTTAATGCCGATGCCCAAAACAATAAAATCTATCTTACCAGCCTCCGCCTGCATCTGCGCCAGAATGCCGCATACTTTTTTCCTGCCTATCAAAATATCATTGGGCCATTTGAGCTGAATTATTTCGGGACAGAATATTTTCAATGTTTCTGCTACCGCCAGACCCGCCATGATGGTCAGGCGCGGCGCGGCGGCAGGCGCAAAATTCGGCCTTAATAATATTGAAGTATAGATATTCGCTTTCGGCGGCGAATGCCATGATCTCGCCAGCCTGCCCTTACCCGCCTTCTGCTCGTCAGCGATTACAACACTGCCCTCCGGCAGACCCTGTCGCCCCAGACGATACGCCTCATCGTTAGTTGAGCCGATTTCCTCATAATAGTATATTTTATGGCCGATTATTTCTCCGGCAAGACTTCTTTCAAGCTTGGGCAGACAAAAATCCATAAATCATCAAAAGGGGAAATATGCTTAAAACAAATTAAGCCCAAACCAATCTCTTGACTTCTTTGAAGATCGCCTCTTTTACCGGATATAGGTCTTCCACTACTTCATCCGGCATAAACCAGAGTTTTATCTCTTTTTCGGCATCTTCCGGGCTTGAAGAAGCATGCACAACGTTTTCAAACACGCCTGCTCTGGTCACGCGGCCGTATGCCCCGCGGATGGAAACAGGATTTGCTTTTTCCGGATCCGTATCGCCGACAATATCTCTTATTTTGGTGATCGCGTCCTCTCCCTGATAAACAAGCGCCAGCACACGGTGAGTTTTATGCACATCTCCCATGATGTATTCGATCAGTTCTTCAAAAAAAGGCTTATCCTTGAGATGTTCGTAGTGCTTTTCCGCAAGCTCTCTGCTCACGCGCACTACTTTCGCGCCCATGATCGTCAGCTTAGCTTCCGATAGACGGGAAATAACGTTACCGGTCAGGGATTTGACAAGTCCGTCCGGTTTAATCAGAATTAAAGTTTGTTCAATCGCCATATACTAACTCCAAATAATTATTTTTTATTATTAATCTTGAGGGAGATATCCGCCGCGCGCACTGAGTGCGTGATTTCGCCTACAGAGATAAAATCCACGCCGATTCGCGCGATATCCGCAACATTATCCAAGCTGACGTTGCCGGAAGCCTCGACCAGCGCTCTCCCGCCGATAATTTCCAGCGCTTTTTCCATTTCTTCAAGCGGCATGTTATCGAGCATGATGATGTCCGCGCCGCAATTCAGGGCTTGCGCGACTTCCCCCAGATTTTTTGTTTCCACTTCAATAGCCGTTTTTTTGCGCAGCGCTTTTTTCTGTCTGGTCAGCGCCTGGGTGATACCGCCCGCCGCCGTGATATGGTTGTCTTTAATCAATACGGCGTCATAAAGCCCCATGCGATGATTACAACCACCGCCGGCCTTAACGGCCATTTTATCGAGCAGGCGCAAACCCGGCGCTGTCTTGCGCGTATCTAAAATTCTGGCTTTGGTTCCTGCAATCGCCTTCACGAATTTGTTTGTCTGCGTGGCGATGCCGCTCATCCGCTGCAGCAAATTCAGGGCAACGCGTTCCGCCTGTAATATCGATGCTAGCGGCCCTTCCACGCGCGCGATGATATCTCCCTTTTTTACCGGTTCTCCGTCAGTCACAAAACTTTTAACCTTTATTCTTTTATCCAGAAGAAGAAAGGTCTTCTTAAAAACGCCCATTCCCGCCGCGATGAAATCATCCTTGGCCAGTGTCTGCGCGACGCCTTTTGCCTGGGGCGGCACTGTGGCCCGCGTTGTTATATCCCCCGTGCCAATATCCTCCCTCAAGGCGTTTGTGATTATCTTTTTAATTTGCTCCGCCGCGTTTTTATTTTTCATAATAAGCCGTAACTTTTTATTAAAAACGTGCGTTTCTACACATGAATCTCATTTAGTTTGTTTAAAGCGCTCTCCAGCGCAGCATGTCTTTCCTGAAACTCTCTTAATTTTTCCTCTTCCTTCTTTATGACCGCCGCCGCCGCTTTTTCCATGAAATCGCGATTGGCGAGTTTTTTCGCGCTCTGCTGCAGGTCTTTTTCCACTTTAGTAAGTTCTTTTTGCAGGCGTAATTTTTCACCCGCGATATCCACAATGCCTGCCACAGGAACAAACACTTTTGTGGAATTTATCACGCCCGTGGCGACGCCTTTTGGCTCGTCCAGATTAATATCAACCTTCAATTCCTCGGCGTTGGCCAGGTTGACTATATAGTTTTTCCCAGCATTGATTACTTTCTGACAAGAGGCATCGGGTACGGATATTAAAACCTTTAACTTTTTTGCCGGAGAAATTTGCATTTCACCTCGTATATTCCGCACGCTCGCTATAACATCCATGATATACTGCATATCCCTTTCCGGCTTGGTGTTTTTCCTTGCCTTAACCGGTTGCGGAAACGCGCTTATCATAACCGATCCTTCTTGCGCCTGGGTGAGCGCCTGCCAGAGTTCTTCGGAAACAAAAGGCATGAAGGGATGCAGCAGTTGCAGAACAGTTTTGAAAACATCATGCATTGTTTTCTGGGCGGCGGCGCGCTGCGCCGTTTTTTTGCCGTAAAGCGCGGGCTTGATGAGTTCCAGGTACCAGTCACAGAATTCATGCCAGACAAAGCGGTAAATTGCAGCGGCGGCTTCATTGAAGCGGTACTCTTCAAGGTTCTGATTAACCGCCTCGATCGCCAGGTTTAATCTGGACTTAATCCATTTGTCTGGAAGAGCTTCCTTTGCTTTGGCGGCGCTTTGAGCATCATAATCATTTAGATTATTCATTACCAGTTTAGCGGCGTTCCAGATTTTATTGACAAAGAACTTATATCCCTCGATTCTTTCCGGCGACATGCGCACATCTCTACCCTGCGCCGTGTAAGCCGCCAATGTAAAGCGAAACGCATCCGTGCCGTATTTTTCGATCATCACCAGCGGATCAATTATATTGCCGCTGGATTTGCTCATCTTCTCTCCCTTTTCGTCGCGCACCAGCGCGTGCAGATAAACGTCCTTGAACGGCACATCTTTCATCACGTATAGCCCCATCATCATCATGCGTGCTACCCAGAAAAAAAGAATGTCGAAACCGGTGATTAATAAAGATGTGGGATAGAAATTCTGAAGCGCTTTTGTTTTCTTCGGCCAACCCAGGGTGGAAAAAGGCCACAGCGCCGAGCTGAACCAGGTATCAAGCACGTCCTCGTCCTGCTTAAGCGATTTAGCGCCGCATTTCGGGCATTTGTCCGGGTCAGTTTTGGAAACAATAACTTCAGAACAGCCGTTACAATACCATACGGGAATGCGATGCCCCCACCACAGCTGGCGCGAAATGCACCAATCGCGGATATTGTTCATCCATTCGAAATACGTAGCCTCCCAGCTTTTAGGAACAAGTTTGGTTTTTCCTTCAACCACCGCCTTTGTTGCCTGTTTGGCTAGCGGCTGAATTTTAACAAACCACTGTTTGGAAACCATCGGCTCGATATCCGTTTTACAGCGGTAACATTTGCCTACGTTATGCGAATATGGTTCTGTTTTAATCAGATATTTCCCTTTTTCCAGATCGGCGACAATATTTTTCCGCGCCTCGTAACGTTCCTGCCCCTTGTAAGTTCCGCCTTTTTCATTAATCACACCGCGGCCGTCCATGATGTTGATGATTTCCAGATTATGTCTCTGCGCCATGGCAAAGTCATTAGGATCGGAACCGGGCGTGATTTTCACCGCGCCGGAACCAAAATCCATGGTCACGTATTCATCAGCAATAATGGGTATTTTTTTATTTACCAGAGGCAAAACAACAAATTTGCTTATTTTGTCCTTGTATCTCTTATCATCAGGATGAACCGCCACCGCCGTATCGCCCAGCATCGTTTCCGGCCGCGTGGTGGCAACGATAATTTCTCCTTGGCCATCGGCATACGGATAGCCGATATGCCACAGACAGCTTGCCTCCTGAACAAATTCCACTTCCAGATCAGAGATGGCCGTGTGGCACCGCGGGCACCAGTTGACAATGTAATCCCCCTGATAAATAAGGCCGTCATCAAATAACTTGACAAAAACTTCGCGTACCGCCTGCGAAAGACCTTCGTCCATGGTGAAGCGCTCTCTCTGCCAGTCGCAGGAACAGCCCAGTCTCTTGAGCTGATTGATGATGACACCGCCGTATTTTTCCTTCCATTGCCAGACGCGCGCGATGAATTTCTCACGTCCCAGATCATGACGTGTCAGGCCCTCTTTCGCCAGTTCCTGCTCCACCACATTCTGCGTGGCGATGCCTGCGTGATCCATGCCCGGCATCCACAAAGCGTTATAACCCTGCATTCTTTTATAGCGGATGATTATATCCTGCAGGGTGTTGTTTAAAGCGTGCCCCATGTGCAGCATCCCGGTTACATTAGGCGGCGGGATGACAATGGAAAAAGGCTTCTTTTCGCTTTCATCCAGCGCGTGGAAAAAATTGTTCTTCAGCCAGTAATCATAGATTCTTTTTTCCGCTTCCGCCGGCTCAAATGCCTTGCTTAATTCTTGTCTCGTCATTATGAATCTTTACTCCGCGAACATATATTAATAAATAAAAAGGGCTCTTCGCCCCCTGTTTTAGCTCTTTGTTTTCATAAAAAGTGCGTTAACTTATAGCAGGCGGCTTAAAATCCGTTTTTTTACTTGGCTGCCTAGCCTTTTTTTCCGTATGATCATTTTAAAAATCCTTATCATCACAACCCGTCTTTTGAAAAATGTATAATTATCTTCATAACCTGTCGCTTGTCAAGCAATATTCCTGCCTCCTAAATAAGGTCATTTTCCTGTAAAAAATTTTTAACTTCCGCTTCAATTTTTGACTCATTATCTGGGGCAAACCATTGGATGCTTTTATCTGCGGCAAACCAGGTCATCTGACGTTTGGCATAGTGCCAGGTATCGCGGGCAATTAAAAGCTCGGCCTGTTTCAGGTCATAATCGCCGGCCAGATATCGGATAATCTGCCGATAGCCCAGCGACTGCATTGGCTTGAGTTTTTGGCTGTAGCCGCGCTGTAAAAGGCCTCTTACCTCATCGACAAAACCTGCCGCAATCATCTCTTTTGTTCTGGCTGCTATTCTCGCCTTTAAAATTTCGCGCGCAACCCGCAAGCCAATTTTCAACGTACGGTACGGGGTTGAGGAAAAGGCGTGGCGGATCTGCTTTAAAGTAATAGACTCACCGGTCTGATCGAAAACTTCCAGAGCCCTGATGACTCTTACCGCGTCGTTGGGGTTAATCCGAAAGGCCGCCGCCGGGTCTTTTTCTTTCAGCAGTTCGAAAAGATAGATTTTGCCACGCGTTTCACCTAATTTTTTATAATGATTACGTATTCTTTCGTCCACAGCGGGCGTATCGATGATACCCTTGGTGAGCGCGCGTATGTAAAGGCCGGTCCCTCCTGCCACAAAAACCGGTTTTTTTCGCTCGTTAATTTCCCCGATAACCGCCCGCGCTGTCTCCGCATAGAGCGCCGCGTTGAATTCTTCATCCGGATCAACTACGTCAATTAAATGATGCGGCGCTTCGCGTCTTTGCTCTTTTGTCGGTTTGGCTGTCCCGATATCCATATGGCGGTACACCTGCATGGAATCGGCGTTAACGATTTCGCCGCCAAATTTCCGCGCCAGCGTTATCGCCAGAGAAGTTTTGCCGGTTGCGGTCGGCGCGTTTATAATCACCAGGGGAATTTTGCTCATGAATTATTTTCTTTTGAACATTCTTTCGATTTCGCTCAAAGAAATTTTAACGGTGATGGGTCGTCCGTGCGGGCAGGTGGCGTTAAAAGGCGCCTCGGACAGTTCCCGGCAAAGCGCGCCTACTTCGTCCGTGGAGAGTTCGTGATTGGCCTTAATCGCCGCGCGGCAGGCCAACGAGGCGAATATTTCCTCTTTCTTTTCCTGCCAGGAAGCGGACTCATTTTGTTCCTTCAGTTTATCAGCGATGTCGGCGATTATTTCCCTGGCCTGAGCGCCGGATAATATTGCCGGCAGCGCCTTTATGGCTAGCGCGTCCTTGCCGAACACTTCCACTTCCAGCCCGGTTTGTTTGAGTAAATCCATATTCTGCGCGAACAGATCAATCTGATGTGGCGGCATGCTGACAATTTCCGGCATGAGCAACTGCTGTGCTGGTAACTTCTCTCTTGATGTTCTTTTCAGTTTTTCCAGGAGGATTCTTTCATGCGCCGCATGTTGATCGATAAGCAGTAATTCTTCCGTGGCTGAGAAAACCAAATAAGTGCCGGCAAACTGCCCCAAATAATTCAAGCAGGAAAAAGTTAGCTGCTTTTGCTGAGGCTGGCCTGCTTCGGGTAGGGCTTGAGAGTTGATCACAGTTGGTATCGCCTCCATATCCGGAAGCATACCTGAGGCATTCCTGCCACTGGAAGAATAATTCGACGTTTTATCCGTGTATTTCTGCTGCTTAGTCCACGCTTGCGCCGCCGGTTCTTCTTTCTTGTCCGCCAGTCGATAAACAAAACTTCCTTTGGATGCGGAAAGCCCCGCGAGGTGACCGGCGACAGCATTGGAGAGAAGCTCATAAACAGCGCGCGCGTCTTTGAAGCGTACTTCCAGTTTTGCCGGATGCACGTTCACGTCGACGTCCTGCGGCGGCAGTTCGATAAAAATTACGCCTGCCGGATAGCGCCTTGGCGGTATGATCTGCCGGTAAGCGGATAAAACAGCATGTAACAGGCTGTTATCACGTACAAAACGCTTATGGACGTAAAAATAAATATTTTTGGAATTGGCGCGGGTAAATTCTGGATGTGAAACAAATCCTGACAAACTAATATTTTCATTTCTGCCCTGCACGCTGATGCAGCTGGCGGAAAAATCCATACCCAGAACGGCCGCGACACGCTGTTTCAAATCTTTTGTTTGCGGCGCGGTAAACACTTCTTTGCCGTTAACTAACACACGGAAACGGATTTCTGGATGCGCTAAAGCCAGGCGCGTTATCGCGTCCATGCACAATCCCTGTTCCGTTGCTTCTTTTTTGAGAAATTTTTTGCGCGCGGGAATATGGGCAAAAATATTACTCACCAATATCTGCGTGCCCACCGGCGCGCCCGCGGGAGCTATCTCTTTTACCGCGCCCCTTTCTGCTACCGCTCTGATTCCTTCTTTTTCGCCTTCCTTTCTGGTAATCAGTTCCACTCTGGCCACGGAAGCGATACTGGGCATGGCTTCGCCGCGGAAACCAAAAGAAGAAACACTGTAGATATCTTCAAAACAGCGGATTTTGCTGGTGGCATGTCTTTCAAAAACCAGCGGCACGTCAATGGTGTCAATACCCGCGCCGTCGTCACTAACCTTGATTGACTGGCAGCCGCCTTTTTCCAGCTCCACATTTATATTTGCGGCTCCGGCGTCAATGGAATTTTCCAACAGTTCCTTGACAATTGATGCCGGCCTTTCCACCACTTCTCCGGCGGCAATTTTACTGGCAATATCCGCGGATAAAACAATAATATGCTGGGACAAAAAAATACTCCTGCTGATTTGTTTTCTCTTTATAACATTTCAGAAAGACTTGCTAGATATTATCCGGCATGAAAAAAGGCCGCGGTCATTTTACCATCGACCGCGGCCTGCAAAATTATTTTTTACTTTTTTCCTTAGTCCACTACCATCATTATCCGACATTGCTGGAACAAACCGGCGCTTTGCGGCGCGGCACTTATTTTCTGCGCGTCTTCCCTGCTGATGACGACATCTGCCTTACCCATGCCTGATGCTCTTATCGCCTTGATGATGAGCGCGCTGGGCGCCACGCGCGGATGCCTGGGGCCGATCATGATTTCTCGCGTATAGCCGCTCATGCCGAACTGCGCGAAAGCATCACTGTCAACCATTGACGCGGTGTAGATTTCTTTGCCGTCTTCATCCAGAATTTTGGGGAATATGGCCGGCCTTGCGCCCGTGCCGCGCGCGTCTACAACAATTCCCGTAAACGCCACGGGCGCGGCGCTAGGCGTCGCGGGTGCGCCTGCTTCTTTTTTCGTTACTACAAGTAAAGAGTAAATCGCCTGGCCCAGTTCCCGGTATAAAGCTATTCTTAATCTAATTTCCACCGTGCCGTCCGGCATAAATTGCTGATCGGCAACAATGGCGCTTTGAATCAGCGCGTTAACCTGTGTGTTGAGCGCGCTGTTTTGCGCCATGAGATTTACGAGCTTTGCCGAAGAATCCACCTGCACCATTCTGACAATTTCCGTTAGATTGCGTGAGGCCATCTCTTTAGCCGCGCGCAGGGCTACAGGCCGGTTTTGTATTTTTGCCGTCGCGCTGTCTGGCGACGCGCCGAGCCCCATCGCCTCGATGTAACCCATTGACCAGTTGATGGTACCCTGGCCATATTTTTCCACCGATTCCACCGGTGATGTTTTTACCTGACAGATACCTTTTGCGGTAAAGATTAAAAATATACCGGCTATAATCGTAAGGAACACGCATCTTGACCTCATAAATGCCTCCTTGCTTGATGATTAGCGAAAACAATCCGTCAAAAAAACCAATATAAACTCAAGCACTTTTGCCCTAAAAGTAACAAAATCCGCGACACGTTGCAACAGGAATTAAATCTTCCGTATTTTTAATGGTTTACCAAAAAAGCTAACCCTACCCTACTGCATCTTCTTGATATTTTTAAGATAATCCTGCAGGGCGAGCTGCCAGGGCTGCGGCGTTTTGCCGGTGAGCGTGATGAATTTCTGCATGCTCAATACGCTATAGGCGGGACGCAGGGCCGGCCTTGGTAATTGACTTGTTTTGATCGGCCTGACTTCCACATCATCCATGCCCGCTTCTTTTAAAATCCGCACGGCAAATTCATACCAGCTGCAATGACCGCGATTGGTGATGTGAATAATTCCGCGCTGATTTTTAGAAATCAGCAAATCGACCGCCGCGGCCAGATCTTTAGTATAGGTGGGTGAACCGATCTGGTCATCAACCACCGAAATGGTTGAAGGGTGCGTCTGCCTCGCGCCTGACTTCGTCATAGTATCATGAACAAAATATTTCGCTTCCGCTTTCTCCAAAATAGTGCGGACAAAATTTTTGCCATGGACGCCATAGAGCCATGAAGTACGGATGAGCAGATAATCATCGGCAAGTGTCTGCAGATAACGCTCACCGGCCAGCTTGGACGCGCCGTAAACATTTATCGGATTACAGGCGTCGTCTTCTTTATAGGGTTTATCATTTTTGCCGTCAAAAACATAATCCGTGCTGAAGTGGATTATTTTAATGTTTTTACCATGACAGGCTGAACAGATATTTTTAACCGCCTCGGCATTGACGGCAAAGCATTCTTCTTTTTGCGTCTCGCAGGCGTCCACATTGGTAAAGGCGGCGGCATTGACAACTATATCCGGTTTTGTTTCCGCCACCGCCTTCGAGCATTCTTCCGCCAGGACAATATCAATCTCATCTTTATCCATGCCGATAATTTCGTGCCTTAGGGAAAGAGTTTTAAAAAGATCGTTTCCCAGCATTCCTTTATGTCCCAAAAGCAGTATCTTCACGCTTAGTATTTAACCTCCTGCAAAAAAAGGCCGTGCGCGGGCGCGGTGGCTCCGGCGATTTTCCGGTCGCGTGAGGCAATGATTTTTTTCATTTCTTCCGGCAGGCGTTTGCCGCGCCCTACTTCCACCAGCGTCCCGATGATATTGCGCACCATATATTTTAAAAATCCCTTCGCTTCCAAAATTATTTCAATATTGCCTTGTGCAACTTTTTTTATTTCGATATTCATAATTGTGCGCACGCGGTCCTGTACGTCCGTGCCGGTGGCGCAAAAACAGGAAAAGTCATGCGTGCCGAGCAGGTATTTTGCCGCCTGCCGCATTTTCGGCAAGTCCAGATCAAAGCGGACAAACCAGGAATAATTTCTTCCCAGCGCGGGGCGGAGTTTCTGATTGCAGATTTTATAGACATAAATTTTACTTTTAACATCGCGCTGGGCGTGAA